>Ga0209633_10000012_pt1 | contig 235671 bp, 223 predicted proteins | sample Cruoilmetagenom1_FD_187290 | JGI IMG/M metagenome (GOLD analysis project Ga0209633, IMG submission 187290) | Oil polluted marine microbial communities from Coal Oil Point, Santa Barbara, California, USA - Sample 1 (SPAdes) (version 2) | ecosystem: Environmental > Aquatic > Marine > Oil seeps ... | reverse complement strand
ATCCAGACAACTTTTGCTTTAAAGCAAAAGTTGTCTGGATGACCGAACAGGCCCTAACACCTGGCAAGCAGTATTACATCAAGCTTGCTAGCAAAACGGTTTCTGGTTCGGTTTCAAACTTAAACCACCGAATTGATGTTAATACACTTGAAAAGAGTGAAGCTGACGCGCTTCAGCTAAATGAAATTGGTCTTTGCGATATTGCGGTAAATGCACCTGTTGCATTTGATCCCTACTCGCTCAGCAAAGGAACAGGTGCATTTATTATTATCGACCGCCTAACCAACATCACCGTTGGTGCAGGCATGATTATCAGTGGCATCTCAGGTAGCGAAACAAACCCTGTTACTGAGCAAGATCGCGCTGCAAGATACGGCCAAAAGGCAATCACCGTCTGCTTAACAGGCAGCAATAAACAAAAGGTTGCTACCCAACTTGAACGCCGCCTGTTCGACATGGGCCACGCCTGCTTCCAACTTAAAGAGCAATCGACAGAGCTTGCAGCAGTAATTAACCAAGCTGGTTTAATTTGTATTATCACAAATAATGACCACAACATTAAAACAGCGCTTAACCTCTGCACAGACAGTTTAAGTCTTGATGAGATTGAGCAAAAAGTAGCCGAACAGGCATTTAGCGATTAAGCGCTCTAAAACAGCAACACCCTAAAAAGGGCCCGCTTAAAACAGCGGGCCCTTTTTTAATAAAGATATTAAGTAGCCCAAGAACGATGCGTAAAAAAATTGAATTACTGGCACCTGGTGGCGATACTGAAGCCATTAAGGCCGCAATTGCTGGCGGAGCGGATGCCATCTATTGCGGGTTAGATCTATTTAATGCCCGTAACCGCGCCGCCAATCTTTCATTTGATGATCTCTGCGGTATCGTTCGGCTTGCTCACCAGAGCGACTGTGAAGTTTTTTTAACGCTAAATGTTGTCATTCTTGAACAGGAACTAGCCAATTTAATAAAACTGCTAAACAAACTGGTCAACTCAGGAATCGACGGCATTATTGTTCAGGATTTAGGTCTTTTTAATCTCGTAAAGAACTATTTCCCAACTCTTGATATCCATGCCTCAACACAGCTAACAACTCATAATGAGGGACAAATAGCATTTCTTGGAAAAATTGGCGCATCTCGCCTTAACCTATCGAGAGAGCTTAATCTTGGCGAGATTAAAACGCTTACACAGTTTGCCCACCAGCATGATGTTTTAACCGAGGTCTTCGTACACGGCTCTCTCTGTGTTGCATTCTCCGGACAGTGTTATTCAAGCTCCGTCAGTGTCGGTAATTCCGGAAACCGTGGGCGTTGCAGTCAAGCATGCCGAGATGAATATGAAACCACAGAAACGGGTAATAAATTCCCTCTCAACCTAAAGGATAATTCAGCCTATTTTGATCTACCAGAATTAGTTGATGCTGGTGTAGACTCTCTGAAAATTGAAGGCCGAATCAAAGGTGCTCACTACGTTTACACGGTCGTTGATAGCTGGCGCAAACAGCTCGATAAATTCAGCGCAAGCGGGCAGCTTCTGACAGATGATGGCAACTTGCGTAAAGTATTTAATCGCGATTTCACCAATTCATTCCTTAAAGGTGATCTCACCAAATCGATGTTTATCGATAACCCACGCGACCACAGCGTTACGCATGCCATCACAAAAAATGGCGCGGAATCCGTCGTAGAAATCAGAAAAATACGAGATATTCTTCATGAAGATAAAAACAGACTCGGTGGAGAGCTCAAAGATAAAATCAAAGGTTTAAGCATTTCCAAACAAACACTGAAATTTGAGGTCTTAGGAGAAGTTGACCAGCCTTTAATCATCAACATTACTGTCAGAGATGACAACACAGCAGAAACGCTTACCCTAACCGCAAAAACTAACGCCCTACTCGCTCACTCAACCCACTCAACTCTCGATCCAGGGGCACTAAAAAAACGCTTCAAAAGCTTTAACAACTCACAGTACGTTATTGAATCTTTTTGCTTTAACCGCCTAACGAAGGGACTAAGCATCCCATTTAAAGAGCTAACCGCCCTCAAAAACAGAGTTGCCTTTCTACTTAACAACTCCGCTGAGCCTATCGCGCCTATCGATGTCCCAAAATTATTAAAGCATCCAAAAGCCGCAAACAGCGCCACAGAACCTACACTTTCGATATTGATTGCTGATGAAAAGGACTTTCATCTCTGCGAAGTTACCGATGCAGATATCTATTTCAAGCTACCCGAAAGCTTTAAAAAAGGCTGCACGAAGTACATTAGTCTGCTACTAGAAAATCCCCGGTTAATTCCATGGTTCCCAGCGGTGCTTATTGGAAAAGACTACCTAGAGGCCGTCAAAGTTCTTCAACAGGTGAAACCTAAAAGGATCGTTAGTAATAACACCGGTATCGCCTATAAAGCCGTTGAACTTGGCATTGATTGGATTGCGGGGCCATTTTTAAACACCACAAACTCGTATGCATTACTAACACTGAAAGAAGAGCTCAACTGCTCAGGCGCTTTTATTTCTAACGAGATAAATCGAATGCAAATCAAGAATATCGCGCGCCCTGAGAACTTTAAGCTTCTATACAGTATCTATCACCCTATTTTGATGATGACAAGCCGCCAGTGCTTCTTCCAACAGACCGTTGGCTGTAAAAAACCAAGCATTGAAGATGGCTGCATGTTGAAATGTGAGAAGGCGACGACCATCACCAACATCAAAGGTATTTCATTTGCCATTGATAAGCAGAAAGGCGGCTACCCAAGCATCTATAATGACGAGCAATTTCTCAACACAGAAGCAATCAACGACCTTTCTGACCTGTTTGATGAATTCTTTATCGATTTAACCAATATTGGCGCCGGCTCTAAAGCCGAACAAGACAAGGAACAGCTTATTCATCATTTTGAAGCAATCATCAGTGGCTGTGACAAAGCCAAAGATAAACTTAAACAGCTGATCCCCTCCTCTACAAACGCACAGTACCAACAAGGCTTATAACGCCCTCAAATCGTCACACATAAAAAAGCCGCTACACTCTGCATGCAGCGGCTTTTTGCAATAATGGCGGACCGGACGGGACTCGAACCCGCGACCTCCGGCGTGACAGGCCGGCATTCTAACCAGCTGAACTACCGGTCCGCAAAACTTCAAAATCTTCAACAGTTCTACATCATAAGATGAGAATGGTGGGTGAAGAGGGGATCGAACCCCCGACCCTCGCCTTGTAAGGGCGATGCTCTCCCAGCTGAGCTATTCACCCAATTGCAAAAAAGATAAATCAAAACACTTTCAATAAAAAAGCAGATAGAACTAGCATCTATCTGCTTCTAAAATATGGCGCGCCTGGAGAGATTCGAACTCCCGACCGCTCGGTTCGTAGCCGAGTACTCTATCCAGCTGAGCTACAGGCGCTTAAAGCGATTCGGCATTATAGACTCTATACATATTGAGTCAAGCCAATTTATTATAATGGCGGAGAGCGAGGGATTATTCAGGGCTTCCTGCCCTTCACCCCTATGGGGTTCGCTTTGCTCATTCAAAATTGCTCCGGGCAATTTTGTCGAACCGACCATTTTAATATCGAGGATTCAAGTCCACGTTCTATCAAATATTAAAAAAGCCTAAAATTCAGGCTTTTTTAAATATTTGGCGGAGAGCGAGGGATTCGAACCCTCGATGGGAGTTAAAGCCCATACTCCCTTAGCAGGGGAGCGCCTTCAGCCGCTCGGCCAGCTCTCCAAATTACTCGGATTTAAAGAAGATACGTTAATTAAGCAAAATGTAATTAATCTTCGGCTGATGCTTCGCCTTCAGCCTCTTCTTTTTTGATTCTGTCGTAAATTTCTTCACGGTGAACCGAAACTTCTTTTGGTGCATTAACACCAATTCTTACTTGGTTTCCTTTGACGCCTAATACAGTGACCGTTACTTCATCACCAATCATCAAAGTCTCACCAACTCTTCTTGTTAAAATAAGCATATTAACTCCTTTCCATTAAACCCATTCCTTTCATGCTTCACCTCTATACTGAGGCATAAACAACATGGGCTAAACCAACCATAAGTTCGGGCGCTATTGTATCAACCGCAACCAACTAACTAAAGCGCAATAGCACTATATTAGTCACTTTTTTCCTCATTCAGTTCAAATACGTCATGAAGAGTGCGAACCGCAAGTTCCAGATACTTTTCATCGACAACAACAGAGATTTTAATCTCAGATGTTGAGATCATCCGTATATTAATCCCCTCTTTTCCAAGTGCCTCAAACATCGTATTAGCAATCCCAGCATGCGAACGCATTCCTACGCCAACTAGAGATACTTTTACAATCTTATCATCACCAACAACCTCTCTAGCGCCCAGCTCATCGCAAGTATTTTGCAAGATAGAAGAGGCTTTTTCATAGTCGTTACGATGAACCGTAAAGGTAAAGTCGGTCTTATCATCACCTGCAATATTCTGAATAATCATATCGATTTCGATATTTGCACCGGCAATCGGCCCTAGAATCTGAGTTGCCACACCCGGCTCATCGGGAACACCCGCGATGGTCAACTTTGCCTCATCTCGGTTGAAGGCGATACCGGATATTAAAACACTTTCCATTCCTGCTTCCTCATAAGTAATCAACGTTCCCTCACCCTCTTCAAAGGTTGAAAGCACGCGCAATGGGACATTATATTTTCCTGCGAATTCGACCGAACGTATCTGCAAGATCTTAGAGCCAAGACTGGCCATTTCCAACATCTCTTCAAAAGTGATGCGGCTTAACCGTTTCGCATTAGGTTCAACACGTGGGTCAGTTGTGTAAACACCATCCACATCGGTATAAATCTGACATTCATCTGCCTTAAGGGCTGCGGCTAAAGCGACAGCTGTGGTATCAGAGCCACCCCGCCCAAGCGTTGTAATACAACCATGCTCATCCACGCCCTGGAATCCAGCAACAACTACAACCTTTCCCATCTCAAGCTCTTTATTGATTTTATCTGAGTCAATATTGAGTATTCTTGCCTTCGAATGAGAACTATCCGTGAGGATTTTCACCTGCCCACCGGTATAAGAGCGCGCCGGACAACCAAGCCCCTCAAGCGCCATGCAAAGCAGAGAGATCGTAACTTGCTCGCCTGTTGAGAGCAGAACGTCCATCTCTCTAAGCGAGGGAGAACTCTGCATCTCTTTTGCTAAAGCTGTCATTCGGTTGGTCTCACCACTCATTGCTGAAACCACGACGACGATATCATCACCTTGATCACGCGCTTTTTTGACCTTTTCAGCGACATGCTTGATCCGCTCAGCAGTCCCTACCGAAGTACCACCATATTTGTGTACGTATAGTGCCATATTAAAAACAGTTAATAATTACAATAAATTCAAGAGAGCTGTGCTCCAACCCACTCTGGAACAGCCTTTAAAGCCGCATCAAGTCCAGCAGGATCATTACCACCTGCCATCGCCATATCGGGTCGGCCACCGCCTTTTCCACCCACTTTTGAAGCAACAGAGTTCACCAAATCACCCGCCTTCAGGTCACCAACTCTATCTTTTGTGACCCCCGCAACCAGGCTAACACGCCCCTCTTTGACCATGGCCAGCACAATAGCTGCGCTACCTAGCTTATTTTTAAGCTGATCGACCATATCTCTAAGCGCTTTGGGGTCTCCCTCTTCAATTTTTGCAGCCAAGACCTTAAGTCCTTCGACCTCTATTGCTTGAGATGTTAGATCACCACCTGCCTGACTTGCCAATTTTGAACGTAGTCGCTCTAACTCTTTTTCCAACGCTCGATTTTTATCGATCAATTGGGTCGCTTTGCTTTCGAGGTTAGCTCTGTTTCCTTTCAAGCTTTCTGAAATGCTTTTCAGCAATTTCTCATTTTCTTCCGCATCACAGATTGCAGCCTCGCCCGTAAGCGCTTCGATACGGCGCACACCTGATGCCACTCCAGCTTCTGTCGAAATCCTGAAGTAGCCAATATCACCCGCACGCTCAACGTGCGTTCCACCGCATAACTCTGTAGAAAAATCACCAATTCTTAGAACACGAACCTCATCACCATACTTCTCACCAAATAGCGCCATTGCGCCTGCAGCCAATGCCTGCTCTTTTGACATTAGGTCTGATGATACGGGGCGATTGAGCCTGATCTGTTCGTTAACTAGGCGCTCAACCTGCTCAAGTTGCTCTTCGGTTACAGGCTCAAAATGAGAAAAATCGAAACGAAGCCTCTCTTCGTTCACTAACGAACCTTTCTGCGCGACATGATCACCAAGAATAGAGCGTAGTGCCGCATGCAATAGATGAGTAGCCGAGTGGTTTAATTCCGTTTTCTCCCGCAACTCATAATTTACAACGGCCGTGCAGCTGTCACCGACAGACAGCTCACCTTTTTTAACCACGCCTTGATGTAAAAAGGTATGACCATTTTGTTTGCGGGTATCTTCAACATCAAAGCAGAAGCTATCGGCTGTTATTTCCCCTCGATCACCTGCTTGACCGCCCGATTCAGCATAAAAAGGGGTTTTATCAAGAACAATAATCCCCTGATCTCCAGCACAAAGGGACTCAACTTGCTGCCCCTCTTTAGCGAGCGCAACGATAACCGCATCGCCTTTAACTGCCTCATAACCGGTAAATTCGCTTTCCGCATCCAGCACAAGATCGTGATAATGGTCCTCACCAAAATGGCTTGCTGCTCGCGCCCTTTCTCGCTGAGCTTCCATCGCTGTTTCAAAGCCATCGTGATCTATTGTCAGATCGTGCTCTCTTGCGAAATCAGCCGTCAAATCTGCAGGAAAACCAAATGTGTCATAAAGTTGAAAAACAGTTTCCCCTGGAATCACCTTCCCATCCAGCTCTTTCACACAGGCTTCGAGGAGCTTCATCCCCTGCTCTAATGTTTCTGAGAAACGCTCTTCCTCTTTTTTTAGTACCCGTTCAACGAGCTGTTGCGCTGCTGGCAGTTCTGGGAAAGCCTCCCCCATCTCATCACACAATGGAGCAACCAATTTGTAGAAAAAGTTATCTTTAATCCCAAGCATATAGCCGTGACGCAATGCCCGGCGGATTATTCGCCTTAGCACATAGCCTCTCCCCTCATTTGAAGGAGATACACCATCCACCACAAGAAAAGCACACGACCGAATATGGTCTGCAATCACACGCAATGAGCTATTGCTTAGATCCGTTATTGACGCCTCTTTCGCTGCTGTTTTAATCAGCTTTTCGAACAGGTCGATTTCGTAGTTATTATGGACACCCTGCAAGATTGCCGCGAGCCTTTCCAGACCCATTCCTGTATCAACCGAAGGGTGCGGCAAAGGATTTAACGTTCCATCTGCAGCGCGGTCATACTGCATAAAAACAAGGTTCCAAATTTCGATATAGCGATCACCATCTTCATCCGGGCTGCCTGGAGGTCCACCGAAAATAGCTTCTCCATGATCGTAAAAGATCTCTGAACAGGGGCCACAAGGACCTGTATCACCCATCGACCAAAAATTGTCTTTTGCGCCAATTCTTGAAAAACGAGCGGGATCAATCCCAATCTCATCTAACCAGATTCTTTCGGCTTCACTGTCCTCTTCAAAAACCGTGACCCAAAGCTTCTCAGCGGGCAAGCCAATCTCTTCGGTTAAAAATTTCCAGCCGTATTGAATCGCTTCACGTTTAAAATAATCACCGAAGCTGAAATTGCCAAGCATTTCAAAAAAAGTGTGATGTCGGGCAGTATAACCGACGTTCTCAAGGTCATTATGCTTTCCGCCTGCTCGCACGCAACGCTGTGATGTTGTTGCTCTCTTGTAAGGCCGCGTATCTCGACCAAGAAAAACATCTTTAAACTGAACCATTCCGGCATTCGTAAACAGCAGCGTTGGATCATCAGCTGGCACAAGCGAGCCTGATGCAACCACCTCATGCCCCTGCTGTTTAAAAAACTCCAAAAATCTCGCTCGCAATTCTGCGCCGCTCATTTTGATCATAACGACCGTCTCTTTTGATTCTCTGTTTTTAATATTGAGAACAGATTCTTAATCTGATCTGCTGTAAAACCTCTATGTTGCAAAAAGCGATTTTGCTTGGCGAATTCTTTAAAATCCCCATCAAACTGCTCACCATATTTGCTCACATAAACCTTCCGGATTAAGCCGCTCCATTCATCGCCCATCTCTTCAATGATCGAATCTAAATCGAACGACTCAACGCCTCTTTCTCGCAGTTCATAACGAATACGAACCGGTCCATAACCCTTATTTATTCTCGCCCGGCTATAGCTTTCCGCAAACCGCTCTTCACTTTGCAAGCCTTCTGCTGTTAAAGCCTCTATCACCACCCTGCATTGCTCGGAAGAAAAGTGCCTTAATTCCAATTTTCGCCGAAGTTCTTGCTGGCTATGCTCTCGCCGAACAAGAAGCCGCATACAAACCTCTCGAATATCGGCTTGCTCTTGCGCTTGATCTATCAGCTTTCTCAGCCCTCTTCAGGCTTTTCAACAGAGCCACTTAAATACTTTTCTCGAATCGCCGTTTCAATCTCATCAGCAATTTCAGGGTTTTCTTTTAAGTACTTTTTGACGTTATCTTTGCCTTGGCCGATCCGATCCTTGCCGTAGCTATACCATGAGCCGGCCTTGTCGATCAGCCCTGCAGAGACGCCCAGATCAATCAGCTCTCCTTCGTGGGAAACACCTTCACCATAAATAATTTCAAACAATGCCTGTTTGAAAGGAGGAGCAACCTTATTCTTGACCACTTTCACACGTGTCTCATTACCGAGAATCTCATCACCCTTTTTGATCGCACCGATTCGGCGAATATCAAGACGAACAGATGAGTAGAACTTCAACGCATTACCACCCGTTGTTGTTTCTGGATTCCCAAACATCACGCCAATTTTCATCCGCAGTTGGTTAATAAAAATAACCAACGTGTTTGATCTTTTTATATTTGCTGTCAGTTTACGCAACGCCTGAGACATCAATCTCGCCTGAAGCCCCATATGAGAATCACCCATATCGCCTTCAATTTCAGCTTTAGGCGTTAACGCAGCAACCGAATCAACGACAACAACATCAACAGCACCTGATCTAACCAACATATCGGTTATTTCTAGTGCCTGCTCGCCTGTATCCGGCTGTGAAATCAAAAGATCATCAAGATTAACCCCAATCTTCTCTGCATAAACAGGATCAAGCGCATGCTCCGCATCAACAAAAGCGCACGTTCCCTCTTTTTTCTGAGCTTGAGCGATCACTTCCAACGTCAAAGTTGTTTTACCCGAAGACTCAGGTCCATATATCTCAACGATTCGCCCTTTAGGCAGACCACCCACACCCAATGCGATATCCAAAGTGAGCGACCCAGTCGGGTAGACTTCCATATCTTCATGGCTAATATCACCCATACGCATTACCGAGCCTTTACCAAACTGCTTCTCGATCTGCATGAGCGCTGCGCCCAGTGCCTTCTTTTTATTGTCGTCCATTAATTGTCCCGTGGATGAATCAGATTAAAACTACATAAGCGAAGCATTATCACATAGAGAGGGGATCAAGCCCAGCCTGAAACCTTTATAAAAACACGGCATTAGTGGGCTAAACAAACCTACTCATCCAGCAGCTTAGCAAGCTCCTCACCCGCTTGAGGAGCCAACACTGCTTCAACCGGCACAAACCACTCCCGTCCTGTCGCGAACAACTTGCATTTAACGGCATCTTTCTCCGTCATCAAAACAACTGTCTCGCGTGAAAAATCAAAATCTGCTTTCGAAAACTGATGGTGATCAGGAAATGAACACGACTCAAACTCCAGACCATTACTCTTAAGGTGATCGAAAAAACGACCAGGGTTCCCAATACCGGCAAGCGCAACAATTGGGACCCTATCAAAACCAAAGCTACGAAGTTTTCTGGTTATCAGGCCATCCTTAAGATTGACTGCAATTTGGCCCTCTAGCCGCATTCCTACTTCGCCCTCTAATGGCGAGCCATTGGTTACAACCATATCAATCGAATTAAGCCTGCTGGCCGGCTCACGCAAAGGGCCTGCTGGCAAGCAAAAACCATTACCCAGACGACGCGTACCATCAAGAACTGCAATTTCAATGGTTCTTTGCAAAGCATAGTGCTGCAACCCATCATCAGAAATCAGAATATCGCAGTCGGTATGCTCTAACAGAGCTCGGGCTGCACCAACGCGATCTGGCCCTACCGCCATAGGGCATTTTGTCGCTTTAGAGATGATTAGGGCCTCGTCGCCAACCGTGCGCGGATCGCTATCTGGGCGAACCTGCTGCGGCCAATTAGATGCATTTCCGCCGTATCCACGACTGATAACGCCAGGAGTGTAACCTTTACCTTTCAAATAGTTAGCCAACCATACGGTAAAGGGCGTTTTACCCGTACCGCCAACAGTGATATTGCCAACAACGATAACTGGCACAGGCAGCCGAGTGCTTTTCTTTAAACCAATTCGATAGAGGAGGCGCCGGACTATCACAACGACATAAAAAATGGCCGTCAACGGCAGGAATAGATAGGCAATCGGTTTTTTTTCATACCAGACCGACTGAACCCAATCAGACAGCCTGCTATTAATAGATTGACTCATTGAAAATGAACAAGAGAAGAGATGAGGTTATTTTTCGGAAGAGCTGGTAGCAAAAGTGACATGAACAAAACCAATCTGACTCAGCGCATCAAGTGCAGTAATAACGGACTGATGTGATGTCTTACCATCCGCACTCACCACAACCTGTGGATCGTCATTATCACCCGCTGCCTGACGTATGGCCTTTTTTAAGGTCTCTATATCAACATTGATAACCTGATGCTGATTTACATAAAACTGCCCTTTATCATCAATCGAAACAGTCAATGGCTCTGTGATAGTTGCCTCTTCACCGCTCGCCTCCGGCAATACAATCTGTAGCTGCGTTTCTCGATTAAACGTAGTCGTCACCATAAAAAATATCAGTAACAGAAAAACCACATCAATCATTGGCGTGATATTAATGTCTAATTTTTCCGGGATATTTTGGCGAAACTTCATTTTAGAGGGCCTTCATCCGCTTCACGCTCACCATGCATCACCTCAATAAGCTTAAGCGCCTCTTCTTCCATCTTTAACACCAAGTCATTGATACGCCCTTGGAAATAACGATGAAACATTAAACTTGGAATCGCCACAGTCAATCCGGCGGCCGTCGTCAAAAGTGCCTCTGAAATCCCCCCAGCTAAAACAGCAGGATTACCCACCCCACCAGCAACAATTGCGGTAAAAACCTTAATCATCCCGATTACCGTTCCTAGCAGGCCCAAAAGTGGTGTAATTGAGGCGATTGTCCCCAAGCTATTCATAAATTTCTCAAGCTGATGAACCACCTGCCGGCCAGCCTCTTCAATACCCTCTTTCATCACCTCACGGCCGTGCTGCCGGTTAATCAGTCCTGCGGCTAAAATCTGGCCAAGAGGGGAGCTTGCTCTCAAAGTTCTAATATGAGCATTATCCAGCTGATTTTCCTTATAGAGATTCCAAACTTGAGGAACAAGCTGAAGCGGGATAATTTTTTTCGCATTCAACGTCCAAAAACGCTCCCCAACAATCGCCAAAGAGACAATGGAGCAGGCGATGATGGGGATCATCAACCATCCCCCAGCAAATATCAGTTCAAGCACAAACTTTCACTCCTTTTAAATTCTCATTAAACCTGCTTAATCTGATTAGTGTACTTGATTTCAGGATCATTCTGGAAGCGCTCTTTAACGATTCCAATAGCGGCCAGTTTTCATGCGAAAGCTTTCAGGATCAATCGCTCTGCTCTTCTGCTTAAAATGAACCGTTATCGCACCGTGGCTCGCAGTATCTAGAGATTTAACGGCTCGCCGCTGATAGCGCATAACAACCACTTCAGCAGGGAATTTAAATCGATTTCGATAGCCTAGTGGAAAAAACGCATAACTCGGTTTAACCGCATCAATAAAGCTTGCTGACGAAGAGCTCTTGCTGCCATGATGAGGCACGACTAAAACATCGCTCTTCAAATCACTTCCATAACGCTTAACCAGCCGCTTTTCCGCCTCTTTTTCAATGTCTCCCGTCAATAGAAACGTGCCGGCAGGTGAGCTAACGTGCAATACACAGGAACGATTATTTTCAGATCCAGCTCCCTCTAGTGGTGGATTTAGAAATCGGAATAAAACACCATCCCACTGCCAGTTCTGGCCCTCTTCACACAGCTTTGGTTGAAACCAATTAAATTTTTCCGGCTCACTCGTTAACAGCTCATCAACAGCTAACTGCTTAACAATGGCTTTGGCCCCACCTCTATGATCTAAATCCCCATGACTAATGATCAACTTATCGACTTTTGAGAGCCCGAGAGATTGAACATAAGGGACAACAACCATAGCGCCTATATCAAACCGCCTTCCAAACTTAGCCCCGGCATCAAAAACTAGAAGATGTTCAGTTGTTTGGACAACAGCTGAAAGCCCCTGCCCTACATCCAATAACGTCGCCTTAAAATCACCCGCCTCTATCACAGGTTGACGGACAAAAATCACTGGCAGAAGAAGCAACCCAGCCAGCCAACGCGCAGGAAACCCTTTTGGCGCAAACAGCACAAAAACCCCAACCATTGCTAAACAAGCTCCCCAACCAGTTGGCGCTGCTGACACCCAATCAGAAACTGGCAGATAGGAAAGTTGGCCTAAAAAGAAAACCAATCCATCAAGACAGTCACTAGCAAATCCTAAAGCAAAGTGACTCAAACTAGGCGCAAGATACAGAAGCAGAAGTGCTAACAAAATAACAGGAACGATAAGCAATCCAACCAAAGGTATCGCCACCAAATTAGCTAAAGGGGCAATCACTGAAAATTGTTGAAAAAACAGCAGCAAAATAGGTGCTAAGCCTATCGCCAGAATAATATGGATTTTTTGTTTTTTGAAGATATTCCTCTCACGCCCAACTCGACCTGCAGAGAGATAAACAATCAGAAAAACCGCACTAAATGAAAGCCAGAAACTCGCTGAATTAACAGCGAATGGATCGAAAACAAGTACCGTAATAAGTGCCACAGAAAGAAGGTTTAGAGGGGAGCGCTCTCTTTTCCAAATCACGGCAAGCATAATAACCAGCACCATTATTAGTGCACGCTGCGTTGGGAGTGCAAAATCGGCCAGCACCGCATAACAGGCTGCAACAACAATCGAGGCCGAAGCTGCCACTTGATAAGGCGCAAGTCTTGCAATTCTTATTCGCGAACTGAACCACTTTACTAAAAAGAAGATCAAACCGGCCACAAGACCAATATGCAGCCCTGAAATAGCAACAAGGTGAGAGGTGCCTGTTTTTCGAAACAGGTCCCACTGCTCAGCGGTTATCTCTTTTCTAGAGCCAATTGCCAGCGCCTTAACAACACCCACCACTTGGCTACCCGCTAGCATCAGATCAATTTGCTCACCAATTTGCTGCCTTAATCGACCAAAAGAGGCAAACACTCCCCCTTCTTCACCCAGCAAACGGTTCTCGCCCGAACGACGCACATATCCAGTTGCCCGGATCTTCTTTTCAAAAAGCCAACCCTCATAATCAAACCCACCTGGATTGAGCATACCGTGCGGTTTTTTCAGGCGGACAAGTAACCTCCACTGCTGACCAACACGAAGCTCAGGGTAATCCTTATACCACCCCAATCTGATTTTACTTGGGACAGCTCCAGATTCAGCCCCAGCCTGCACGCTTTCAACACTAAAAAGAAATCGAGTTCCAAAATCAAAAGGCTCTGGAATAGAGATAACGGAGCCTTCTACTTGAACATCCACCCCTTCTAACTGCTCATCCAAATGATCCTGCATATTTATATGTGCAGACAACAGCGCCCAGCCAAACCCGAGAGCAAACCAGGCAAGAATCCGACTATTAATGTGGAAGAGAGAAAAAACGGAAAGCCCCAAAGGGGCCAACCAAAGCCAGTTAGGCAACCATTGAAACTGCTGTAAAAGAACAATTCCTAAAGTAAAAGCAAGCGCGTGCATCATCTTATCCCTGATAATTACCTTAAAACCGAACAGCTTAGGCTTCACACAAAACTAAAAAACAAAGTATACTTTTACAGTAAAACCAATCTTAAAAAAAGGGTTCCATGCCAAAGAAACTGATCAAAAGGTACATGCCAAATCACGAGACGATTCGTGACCACAAACACCTACAGTTCTTTGGAGACCACCTTCATAACCCCAATTTATGGCACCTTAACCGGCAGTCTGTATCCGGGGCTTTTGCCGTTGGATTGTTCTGCGCCTACATACCCGTTCCTTTTCAAATGGTGATTGCAGCGGCGTTGGCTATTCTTTTTTGCACCAACCTGACCATCTCTGTTGCTCTGGTCTGGATCACCAACCCTATCACCATGCCAGCCCTTTTCTACTTTGCCTATTTGGTTGGCGCTTGGGCAATGCAAACTCCCAACACTGTTGATCACAGTGAATTCTCTGTTGATTCAGTATTGGAGGGGCTTGGCGAAATCTGGGAGCCCTTTTTATTGGGCTGTTTTATCAGTGGAACCGTATTAGCGATTCTTGGCTATGTTGGCATTCGAATTTTATGGCGGGTCAATATTACGAGGCGGTGGGAACAGCGAAAAAAAAGCAGAGGTAGCCGCTAACTTACAGATGGGCTAACAATTTTCCCATCCTCTAGGTGGACAATCCTACCCATCTGCTCCGCAACAGACAGATCGTGCGTCACAACAAGAAAGCTCGTTTCAAGCTCTTCATTTAAAGCCTGCATCAACTCAACTACCTGCAAAGCTGTTTTTCGATCCAAATTTCCCGTTGGCTCATCAGCCAGTACACATTTTGGTTGGGTCACCAGTGCCCTAGCAATCGCCGCACGCTGACGCTCACCACCAGACAACTCACCCGGTTTATGGCGCACTCTCTTAGATAATCCGACCCTACCTAAAATAGCATTGGCTGCCTCAAGGCACTCTGCAGGCTGACAACCACGAATCAGCATCGGCATTCCTACATTTTCGAGCAGGCTAAACTCGCCTAACAGATGATGAAACTGGTAAACAAACCCCAACACTCTGTTTCTCAGGTGACTTTGCGACGACTCCGATAATTTTGATAACAATTGACCATCAACCAAAACATCACCTGATGTCGGCTTATCAAGACCCCCCAACAGATGCAGCAGCGTGCTTTTTCCAGAACCAGATGCGCCCATAATTGCAACGCGTTCGCCAACACCAATGGAGAAATTAACCTCCTTTAAAACTTCGACATCAAGATCGTCTTGACCATAATGTTTACAGAGAGAGCGGCAGGCAATAATTTTCTGATCACTCATATCTCAACGCCTCTGCAGGGTTAATTCTGGATGCTTGCCAAGCAGGATAGAGTGTTGCTAACAAAGACAACAAAAGAGATGTTCCTGCTATCTGAAACACATCAGCCCAAACTAATTTTGAAGGCAATTCGCTAATGTTATAGACATCAGCCGATAAAAACTGAACCCCAAAGAAGCTTTCTATTGCAGGAACAATTGTCCCGACATTTAGTGCAAGAGAAACACCACCCAAAACACCTAGAGCCGTACCCACGATACCAATAACAGAACCGGTCACAATAAATATCCCCATAACCCGTATTGGGGTTAACCCTTGTGTCCTCAAAATAGCAATATCAGGTCGTTTATCGGTCACCACCATCACTAGTGTTGAAACAATATTAAAAGCCGCCACCGCCACAATAAGTAGAAGAATAATAAACATAACCCGTTTTTCGGTCTTAATTGCCCGAAAAAAACTGTTATTCGTACGTGTCCAATCACTAATAAAATAGCGCCCTTTTATTTGACCCAGCAGATCACGCGTTACCTCTGGTGCTAGAAACAGATCCTGTAGCTTTAGCCTTAGCCCAGAAACCGCCCCGCGCAATTTCAGCAATTTCGCAGCATCATCAATCTGTATCAATGCAAGATTACGGTCGTATTCATACATGCCAATCTTAAAGACACCAACCACCTTAAATCGGCGCAATCTGGGCAACACCCCTGCTGGAGTCGAATTCAGTTGAGGAGAAATAACCGTCACCTGATCACCCGGAATAACACCTAAGTGGCTAGCTAGAGCTGAACCAAGGATAATGCCATATTCACCCGCAATCAGTTGATCCGCAGAGCCAACTATCACTTTAGAGGTAACGTCCGAAACAGCGCCTTCAAGAGCTGGATCAATCCCTCGTAGCATCGCACCACTCACGCGCTTACCGACACTCAGCATCACCTGACCTTTAACATAAGGGGCCCAACCGCTGATTTTGCTATTTTTTTGAACAACGGCTTCCAAAGATTGCCAATTATTCAGCCTGCCCCTGTCTCCAGTGATTGTTGCGTGGGAGGTCATCCCAAGAATACGCTCACGCAATTCTGCCTCAAATCCATTCATAACAGAGAGAACTGTAATTAGCGCCGTAACGCCCAAAGCAATCCCCATGACAGAAGTCAATGTGATAAATGAGATAAAATTAGTACGCCGCTTTGCCCGCGTGTAACGCAGACCGACATATAGAACCAATGGCTTAAACATGGGTGCGGATTAAAGCATAAAGAGCGATTCCATGAAAACTAAACATTTTCTAGTCTACTATTAGTGAGTATGAAATATACGCCAATTGCCCTACTCGCCTACGCACCATTAGCTAATAATGGTATATTTATCCGACATTTAACTCTAAGGAACAGTTCATGCGCCGACTAAAATTAAGCAGCCTATTTGTCTGCCTTTCCCTGAGCCAACCCCTGTTAGCTGACACACTCATGCTCGACTCAATCAATGCAGAACCGATCAACAGTGAAGCAGGCCTGCTTAGACCAACAAAAGGCATGACTGCACAGCAAGTTTTTAACAAGTTTGGAAAACCACTCGAGGAAAAAGCTGCCGTCGGCCAGCCACCAATCACCCGATGGATTTATAGCGACTTTAAAGTCTATTTTGAATACGACCATGTTATCCGCTCTGTCGTTAATCGAAATAAAATCAACGAAAAGAACCCCTGATCAAGCTATGGCTGTCCTATAGCAGTGATGAAATCTCTTTAGACTAATCATAGGCTCCTTAACAGAACGAGTTATTGATTAGGTTTGGAAAACAGCAGGCAATAAAAAAGGAGGGGGCATGTTTAATGCCCTCTCCTTTTTGCGTTTTTAAAATAGATTAGATCAGAAAATCTTCGCGATTCTTACCGGCATCAACCAGTGCCTTCATCCATCTTGGCATTACGCCACGCCCAGTCCAGACCTGAGATGCATCATCAGGGTTTCTATATTTAGGCGCCACCTTACCACCTTTGCGGCTATTTTTTACACGGCCACCCACAATTTCAACTTTTACATCGATGGAGGCTGCTAAACGGTTAATTTCAGCAAGTACCTCTTTACGTTTATCTGCCTGCTTCTTTTTCAGCGCTATTTCGGCATCTGAAATCATTTGTTGCAGTTCATTTTCAGAAAGGCTAGTCAAGTTCGACATGTTAATTCCTATAATATTTTTGTTTAAACCAAATTCAAGCTCTTTAAATATAATATTAAATAAATTAAAAGGCAATATTAGATATAAAAATTAAACCGTATTACAACAAATAAAAACACTATAAATAATAAGCTAAAATACCCATATAAAATATTAATAAAGATGGTTCCTCTTTCTTTATACTCACGCAAGAGATAGGATTGGCAAAACCGCAATCTCTGGATACTTAGCCATGAACAGATTAAAAACAGCCCTCTACCTCTCTATTCTGCCCATTCTAGCGTTGACCTCATTCCCTTCGGTTTCTGAGGAGCTAGTCGTCAAAATTAGTCGTGATATCTCCTCAATTAAAGCAATCCACAACGGCCAACCCATCACAATCCAAAGAAACCAGAATACAAAAAACAAAATAGCCGATAACTACGCATTGACCTCCCGCCCCTGCCCCCGCTTTTGCATTCAGCCTATAAAGTTAGCCCCAGGGGTTGAGACCATTGGTGAACTCGAAGTAATCGACTACCTCCAGCAAATACAGCGTGGAAATAACCAAATATTAGTTGTCGATTCACGCACGCCTGATTGGGTTAAAAAAGGCACAATACCTGGCTCAATCAGTATCCCCTGGACATCCCTTAACGAAGATAGTGGTGCGGATTCAATTTCAATTGGCGAGATCCTTGAAAGCCAATTTAATGCGATTGAACAAGATAATGGATGGGACTTTTCAAAAGCCAAAACAGTTGCTTTCTTCTGTAATGGAATGTGGTGTGGACAGTCTGGAAATAGCATTAAGGCGCTTTTAAAAATGGGATATCCTGCTGAAAAGTTAAAGTGGTATCGAGATGGCATGCAAACTTGGGAAGCGCTCGGACTGACAACGGTTAAATAGCGGCATGTTCTGGTTCCGAAGATAACCTGATTATGGGAAAATTAGCGATGATTTAACCACTCAAGAAACGCTAACCGCTAATGTCTGCCTCTTTTTCTTCACACCCACTTTTCTCTCCAACTTTACCAACAAAACCAGGCAAGCCCCATTTCTGGTCTAATCTGAATGGTTGTGCAGACTCTCTTGCTCTAGCGAATGCTGTTCGTAACAACAATAACCTGTTCGTTGTCGTCACACGTGACAATCAAACCGCACTGCGCCTTGAGCACGAAGTTCGCTTCTTTCTAGGAGATGAGAGCGCTGTTCTTCAGTTTCCAGACTGGGAGACACTTCCTTACGACCTCTACTCACCACTGCCCGAGATCGTTTCTGAACGGCTCCACACACTTTCTAGGCTTCCGCAGATAAAACAGGGGCTTCTGATTGTTTCTATTAGTACGTTACTACAGAAACTCTCCCCCAGAACACATATCCTTGCCCATACTTTTACCGTCAAAATTGGCGAACAATTCAATATCGATTTGACTCGTCAAAAGCTCGAACAGGGTGGCTATCAGAACGTTTCTCAAGTGTTTCAGCACGGTGAATTTGCTGTTCGGGGCTCAATTATTGACCTTTTCCCGATGGGGCACTCAACCCCCTTTCGCATCGAACTATTCGATGACGAGGTTGAATCGATCAGAACTTTTGACCCAGAAAATCAGCGCTCACTCGGGAAAAAAGAGAGTATCGAGCTTTTTCCTGCTCGCGAATTCCCTTTTGATGAGGCGGCAATTAAGCAGTTTCGCCCCGCCTTCCGCAATGCTTTTCCCGGTAAAGAAAATTCTGTCATTTACAAAGAGGTCAGTAAAGAATTAGCGCCCGGCGGGATAGAGTATTACTTTCCGCTATTTGTAGAGCAGACCGAATCACTCTTCAACTATTTTCCTGACAGCACAACACTTATTTTTAGTGGCGAAGAGACCATCACAACGGCCTTACAATTCCACCAAGAGGTGGAAAGTCGTTACGAAGAGAGACGGCATGATAAAGAGCGCCCTATCTTGCCACCGCAGCAACTTTGGCTCTCCCCTAGCGAGCTTGATGACCAGATCAAACAATTTAAACTGGTACAAATAACCACTGACCCCGAACATAAAGCAGGTACAAGTTATAAAGCCCAGTCATTGCCCGACCTCTCCTTGCAAGGCAAATACAAAGAACCTGCAGAACAGCTCCAACAATTTCTCGATCAATTCGATGGTAAGACACTCCTAATTGCTGAAACAGCAGGTCACCGTGAAGCCCTGATTGAAACGGTCAAACCGCTCCAACTTCGCCCGATAACGATCAAAACATGGGCTGATTTTCTAGAATCTGACCACCCTCTCTCGATCCTTGTCGCACCTATGGATCACGGCATATGGCTTGAGCACCCCGCCATTACCATCATCACAGAGGCTCAGCTTGCAGGAGAAAAGGTTCAGCAACGTCGTAGACGCCGTACCTCCTCAAAACATGAACTCGAAAACATCATCAACAACCTTTCTGATCTTGAAATGGGTGTTGCTGTTGTTCACCAGGATCACGGAGTTGGGCGCTACCTAGGCCTTAAAAAGATGTCGGTTGGTGAAATTGAAACCGAATTCCTAACACTCGAATACGCCAACGCGGACAAACTGTATGTTCCCGTCTCTTCACTGCATCTCATTGGCCGATTCAATGGAGCCAGCCCCGAAAATGCACCGCTCCACAAACTCGGCAGTGGTCAATGGCAAAAGGCACGACGAAAAGCGATGGAGCGCGTCCGAGATGTCGCAGCTGAACTGCTTGAAGTCAATGCCAAACGAGGTGCTCGCAAAGGTTACGCTTTCAAGTTAGATAAAGCCGATTACAATAACTTTGCAGCCGCATTCCCCTTTGAAGAGACCCCAGATCAAATGACCGCAATCGAACAGGTTGTTGCGGACATGTGTTCAGACAGCCCAATGGATCGTGTTATTTGTGGTGATGTCGGTTTTGGGAAAACCGAGGTGGCAATGCGAGCCACCTTTGTGGCTGTTCAAAGTGGAAAACAGGTTGCCATCGTCGCGCCAACCACCCTGCTTGCCCAGCAGCATTTTCAGAACTTTAGAGACCGTTTTGCCGATTGGCCCGTGCGCGTCGAATCACTATCGCGCTTTAATACCAAAAAACAACAAGACCAGACTATCGCAGCGCTTGCTGAGGGAAAAGCCGATATCGTAATCGGCACACACAAGCTTTTTCAGAAAAGCATCCAATATAAATCACTCGGACTCGTTATCATTGATGAAGAGCATCGTTTCGGGGTAACACAAAAAGAGTATTTCAAAAAGTTACGTAGCGAGGTTGACCTGCTAACACTCACCGCCACACCGATCCCCAGAACACTCAATATGGCAATGTCAGGGCTTCGCGATATATCCATTATTGCTAGTCCACCACCTAACCGCCACACCATCCAAACATTTGTTAGTGAGTGGAATGATAATGAGGTTCGCGAGGCTTGCCTGCGTGAAATCAGACGAGGAGGCCAAGTCTATTTTTTACACAACAATGTAGAGTCAATGCCAAGAATGATGAGGGAGCTTGAAAAGGTTATTCCTGAAGCGCGCATTGAGATGGCTCACGGACAGATGCCGGAAAAAAATCTCGAACAGATTATGCTCGATTTCTATCACCAGCGCTTCAACCTCCTTCTCTGTAGCACCATTATTGAAAGCGGCATCGATGTCCCCAGTGCGAACACCATTATCATCAATAGAGCAGATAAACTTGGCCTTGCGCAACTCCATCAACTTCGTGGCCGTGTAGGCCGCTCTCACCACCGCGCCTATGCTTACCTAATCCGCCCACCTGAAAAAGTGATCACAAAAGATGCAGTCAAACGTTTAAATGCCATTGAATCTGCTGGCGAACTGGGTGCTGGTTTCACCCTTTCCTCCCACGACATGGAAATCAGGGGCGCTGGAGAGCTGCTTGGTGATGATCAAAGCGGTCAAATTCAAGAAATTGGCTTTACGCTTTACACAGAGCTACTCGAACGAGCAGTTGAGGCAATTCGCTCAGGAAAACAGCCCGAACTTGAAACAGCTACCGATAGCGGCCCTGAGATCGAGCTACAGTTAGCGGCAATTATTCCCGATGACTACCTTCCAGATGTTCATAGCCGCCTCGTTCTTTACAAACGGATCGCCAGCGCCGAACAATCTGATGAGCTCAGAACTTTACAAATTGAGATGATAGACCGCTTTGGTTTACTGCCAGATAATGCCAAAAACCTATTTGCCGTCACAGAAATGAAGTTAAAAGCAGCAACATTAGGGATTCATAAAATCACAGCCTCTGCCGCAGGTGGTACACTCACCTTCACCGAGCAACCAAACATTAGCCCCGAAGCGATTATTGGGCTCATCCAGAAAGAGGCTGCCATCTACAAGTTAAATGGCCCAGAGAAGCTACGTTTTAGCTGCAACCTCGAAGATAACAGTGATCGCATCGACTTTGTTTCAGCCCTATTAAATAAATTGACGCCGCAAGAACCATGAAAGAATGGAACCGAGTACTACCCAGCTCTCTGCTTATTGTCCTTTTCAGCTTGAGCACTGGAGCTGCCGCCAAAGAGCCTGAACCAGAAGAAGACCTCCGCTGGTACCAAGTGGAGGTCATTCTTTTTACGCAAAACGATGGCGCTTCACTTTCAGAGGAAAATTGGAGCCATGAAAACGGCGTGGAGTTCCCACAAGAGGTTCAAGAGCTTTATCTTGGAGAAACAAGCTTAAAAGAGCTACCTGTAGAACCCATCCCATTTTCTACAATTCTAGAAAATGAAGCCAGTTTAAACGGCATCTTCAGAAAATTTTCTCGATCTGCGCAAACAGAGCCCGCAATTCATCTGTCGTGGATCCAACCCACAAAGAAAGAGAGCCCACTCGATAATGTGCATATCTATCCAGGTGCAGGAGCAACACCCTATATTAAGGAGCTACCTAGTGAAAGCACATTGCCCATCCCGGAAACTGAAAACCAAGAGAGTACAGTTTATGAGCCAGGGCTTGGATTTGATGGTCTTATTAGCCTAAAAAGAGGCCATTATCTCCACCTAAATATAGATATGGGCTTTCAAGAGAGGACTGTGTCTAGCTCTTCTGAAGCCATTTTTAACGACGATGCCTTTTATTCAGAAGCTGTAGAAGTGCCGAGTTATTCAAGCTATCGGATGAAACAAAAAAGAAGAATCCGCTCCGGAGAAATTCACTATTTTGATCACCCACGATTTGGGCTAATCGCACAAGTGACACCTATTGAACTGCCTGAACCCGAAGTAATTATAGAAGAGCCTGTTAAACCACTCGAACTGCCTATTCCTGTCGATAATAAAAGTAAGCGAACCTCAACATCACTCAATCCGGTCGAGAAAAACTGATAATAACTCTTTCAGGCTGACCATTCCTTGCTCAAGGTTTTTCTCAATCTCTGCCATACTAATTTCGCCTTCAACAAGGCCCGCCCCCCAGTTTGCCACTACCGCACAGGCAGCGTAATTAAGCCCTGCTTCTCTGGCTAGTGCCGCCTCGGGCATTGCTGTCATTCCAATCAAATCACAACCATCATTTTTAAGTTTACGAACTTCCGCAGCGCTTTCAAGCCTTGGTCCCTGCGTACAGGCGTAAGTCCCTCCATCAACCACATGGATGCTGCTCTCTTTGGCAGAGGCTAACAGTGCCGCTCGCAAAGAAGCCGTATAAGGTTCAGTAAAATCTATATGAACAACCTCATCATCTTCGTAAAATGTGGTAATTCTGGAGTGACTGTAATCGATAATCTGATCAGGGATAATCAGCTCTCCCGGCCCCATATCAGCACGAATACCACCTACTGCTGCAACTGAAATAACCTGATCAACACCAACATCATTTAATGCCTGGATATTTGCTCGGTAATTGATTTTGTGTGGTGCGACTGTATGCTCAGCTCCATGCCTTGCTAAAAAGACAAGCTCAACACCTTTCCAAAGACCGAAAGTGAGCGCAGAAGAGGGAGAACCCCAAACTGTGTCAACCTCTTCCTTTTTTAGGATCTCGAACGAATCGAGTTGATCGAGCCCTGTCCCTCCGATGATTGCCAATTTCATCTACTGCTCCTGTCTCTTAATTTAGTGGATAGAAATATTTTAATGCAAAGGTGCGAAGAAAAGATTCCAAGTTACACACGTTTATCCCATAAACTTGTGTAACTTGGCCTTTAGCCAAGCGAATCAACCGATATTAGAACTACTATTAGTCATACTAAAACCTAATAAAACCAATTAGTGCCTTTGTATCTTAGCGTCCCTACGCTCTTTTTTTCACCTACATCTATTCCCTTAATGCATAAATCCCCGCCGCATTCCGCAGGTAGTGCTTATAATCGAGCCCATAGCCAAAAAGATAACGATTGCCCGTTAATAGGCCAACAAAATCTGCCCGACAGGGTTTCTCTACCTCCAGCTCTTTTTCCACAAGAACTGCACTATAAACAGACTTAGCCCCTTTTGAGCGGCAAAATTTCATTGTCTCATCAAGCGTAATTCCTTCGTCCAAAATATCATCCAGAATTAGAACCGCCCTGTTTTCAATATCAATCCCAGGCGTGTGGATCCACTCAAGAACATCCCCTACCGTTTTCCCTTGGTAGCGACTAGCGTGGATATAATCGACCTGTAGAGGAAAATCTAATTGCGTTAAGAGCTTCCCTGTGAAGATAACCGCTCCGTTCATCAAGCAGAGTACTAAAGGGTTCTCTCTTTTTAACTTCTCTGATATTTCTTCTGCAAGCCGACTAATCGCCCTTTCAACCTGCTCTTCCGTATATAAACAGTCGGCTGATGCTAGAACTGCTTCAATTTCTTCAATCATAATAGAGCTTCAATTTCCTCTGCCGCTTGCTGCCACTCTTTACTCTCCACCAACTTCTGCCGATCAACAGGAAATTTCCCCACCATCATCTCAAGCCGTTTAGATGACTCAGGACTTTGCTCTAAACAGCTCCCATTCAAAACCTCCTCTGTTGCACCCGAATCATTACAAACCAACACCATATCGCATCCGGCCTTTAATGCTTCACGTGCTCTCTGAGGATAGCCACCCATGCACGATGCCCCTTCCATACTCAAGTCATCGCTAAATATGACCCCATTAAAGCCAAGCTGACGACGCAAAATATCTTTAATCCACTTTTCAGAGAAACCGGCAGGTTTATCATCGACCTGACGATAAATGATATGCGCCGGCATAATCCCTTCTAGCCCCTCATCAACCAATATCTTAAAAGGTGGTAAATCATGCTGTTCAATCAGTTCGAAAGCGCGGTCGTCTTCCGGAATGGCAATATGCGAATCGGGCGCGACACTACCATGCCCCGGAAAGTGCTTTCCTACAGCGGCCATTCCCGCTCGGTTCATCCCTTTTCGATAGGCCGATGTCAACATTCCCACCTGCTCAGGATTTTCTGAAAAAGAGCGATCTCCAATAATCTCACTTATTCCGCAATCAACATCCAGTACGGGGGCAAAGCTGAAATCGACATCCACTGAACGCAGCTCGATTGCCATTAACCAGCCAGCCAACTCAGACAATCTCAATGCCTCTTCAAAGCTGCCCGATTTATCTAAAAAACTACGTGCCGCAGGCAACCGAGTAAAACCCTCTCTAAAACGTTGAACACGCCCTCCTTCATGATCAACCGCCACTAACAGAGGTTTTCCTGCAGCAGCACGCAAAGAGCAGATCAAATCTCTAATCTGCTCAGGAGAATCATAATGGCGCGAAAAAAGAATGATTCCGCCAACACTCTCTTGTTTTAAAAACGCTTTTTCCTGCTCGGCTAATTCTTTACCCTGAATATCAGTCATTAAAGGGCCAATCGGTGTGGTCGATCTCATATTCATGGTCTATTATTTTGGGTTATAAAAGTTACTGCCATTGTATGGCCTTTAAACCATTTTCTAAAATTAACACCGCTTTAAAAGGGAGATTTCTGTGCGTTACCTAGTCTTATTGCTTAGCCTATTTCTATTTTCCGGCCTTTCGTATGCAGAAGATGACGAAGAGAGTGAAGAGGTGGCAAAACCATCGGTGGAGTACATAGCCTTAAAGCCCGACATTACAGTAAACCTGCTCGGAAAAAGACACTACCTTCGCACCTCTGTACAGTTGCTTGCTGAGGGAGAAAATGCTGACATCGTAAAAAATAACCTGCCTCCTCTGCGCCACACATTAATTATCGAACTGAGCAACCTTGAGCCAGAAAAGTTACTCAACATCAAAAAACGAGAAAAGATAAGAAAAGGAATCGTTAAAGAACTTCAAAAAACACTTGAAGAGACTGCAGGAAAAGGTGAGTTAAAAGATCTTTATTTCACTACTTTTTTAGTACAGTAAAAGCCTTAGTAAATTAGAACTTCTATTCCAGTAGACACCTGATCAAACAACTCAATAATATCGCTATTTATCATACGGATGCAGCCATGCGAGCCGGCTTCTCCATCAATTAAATTGTCAGGGCAACCGTGCAGATAAATATAGCGCCAAAAGGTATCAACCACCCCAAAGCGATTAATCCCTGGCTCAAGCCCTGATAGCCAAAGAATGCGACTCAATATCCAGTCACGTTGAGGGTTTTGCTCATCAAGTTTTGCTGAATAAATCTCCCCTGTTGGCCGCCTGCCGATAAAAACAGCGCCAGCAGGAGCATTCTCACCAATTTTCGCCCGAATCTGATGCCTGCCTCTTGGCGTGCATTCACTGCCAGATTGCTCACCCGGCCCATTTTTTGCGGTCGAAACAGGATATTCACAAATAACATCTTCACCTTTCACCAGGCGAAGTCTTTGCGCCTCCAGACTGATTTCTATTCGCAAACTAGGAGCCATCACCTTATCATTAGATCATTAGCGCTTTTCAAATAGCGCAATCGACTCAACATGCGCTGTATGCGGAAACATATCCATCACACCTGCTTTTATCAATTTAAAGCCTAATTCATGCACTAGGATATCACTGTCTCTCGCCAAGGTAGAGGGGTTACATGAGACGTAAACAACCGTTTTAACGCCCAAAGCTGGTAGCTTTTCGATCACCTCTTTCGCACCCGCACGTGAAGGGTCTAGCAGAACTTTTGTAAATTTCTCTTTCGCCCAAGGCTGGCCTTTTAACTCTTTGAAAAGATCTGCCGCATAAAAGTGAACATTATCCAACCCATTCTTTTTTGCATTCTCGGTTGCTCTTTTAACAAGAACATCACTGCCCTCAACTCCAACCACTTCACCCGCTTTTTTGGCAATCGGCAAGGTAAAATTGCCTAATCCACAAAACAGATCAAGAATGCGATCTTCTGGGGTTGGGTTGAGCGTCTCAATAACCCGGCGAATCATTTTACGGTTTATTTCAGGGTTGACCTGCGTGAAGTCGGTTGGCAAAAAAGAAAACTCAACCGATTCATCAGGCAGAGAGTAGCTCAGTTCAGGAACCGGCTGCCCATCCAGTGTCACAACGGTATCTGGGCCTCCGCGTTGCAGGCAGATAGTGAAACCCTCCTGCTCTCCAAATGCTGACATTTTGAGTAGATCATCTGGTGTCACATCCTCCAGAATTCGAAATACGAGAACAACGTGCGCTTCACCAACTGCCACCTCAATCTGGGGCAGTTTACTGCGAACAGACAGTGTTCCGATCAACTCAGAGAGTAGCTCTAACTTTTCTCCCACGGAGGGGTGAAGAACTGGGCAGCTTTTAATATCAGCAACAAAGGCACTCCGTTTCTCACGAAAGCCAACTAAAACACGCCCTTTCTTGTCGACATTTTTAACACCCAGCCGAGCTTTATGGCGATAACCCCAAACGGGGCCCGTTAAGGGAGGCCAAAGCTCAAACTCTTCAATCTTGCCTATTCGCTTAAACTGCTCCTGCAGGAGTGTCTGCTTCTCAAGAATCTGGTTTTCATCTGAAATATGTTGCCAGCTACAACCACCACACAGTCCAAAGTGTTCGCACTTCGGCTCAATTCTGATTGGGGAGCGGCTAAACAGCTTCTCAATACGTCCTTCGGCAAAATCTCTGCGCCTATCCGTATAGATAAAGGAGATTTTTTCACCCGGTAACGCACCATCAATAAAATGGACTTTGCCATCAAGGTGAGCCACCCCTTTCCCATCGTGGGAGAGCGATTCTATTTCTGCTTCAAATGGTTCTGTTGGGAGGTTTCTACGTCTTCTTCTTGCCACACTTATTCCGGAAATAGGTCAGTTGAGAGATACCGGTCACCCCGGTCACAAATAATGGCGACAATTATCGCATTCTCAACCTCTTTTGACAGCTCCAAAGCAGCAGAAACTGCCCCACCCGAAGAGGTTCCGGCAAAAATACCCTCTTTTGATGCAAGCGCGCGGGTTATCTCTTCTGCTGCCTCCTGAGTTACATCCATAATTCGATCAACACGAGTCGCATCATAAATCTTTGGCAGATAAGCTTTGGGCCAGCGGCGAATACCGGGGATCCCTGCCCCTTCGACTGGTTGAACACCTACAATTTCAATCTCACTATTCTGCTCTTTCAGGAACCTTGAAGTCCCCATTATTGTCCCTGTTGTTCCCATTGCGCTAACAAAGTGGGTGACACCTTCTTTTGTATCTCGCCAAATTTCTGGCCCCGTTCCTTCGTAGTGTGCCCTTGGGTTATCTAGGTTTGAGAACTGATCGAGAATCCGCCCAACGCCCTCCTTCTCCATCGCTCGCGCGCGATCAATCGCCCCCTCCATGCTTTCATCCTGGGGCGTTAAAATAATCTCTGCACCAAACGCCTTCATCACCGCTCGTCTTTCCACGCTCATATGTTCCGGCATCAACAAGATCATTTTGTAACCTTTAATTGCTGCGGCCATCGCAAGCGCAATACCTGTATTACCACTCGTTGCCTCAATCAGGCAGTCACCCTCCTTGATCTCCCCCCTTGCCTCAGCATGCTGAATCATACTCAAAGCAGGACGGTCTTTGACTGAACCGGCTGGATTATTCCCTTCCAATTTCACCAAAATCTGATTGTTTGTATTACCAGGGAGGCGCTGCAATCTCACCAATGGCGTATTGCCAACAAATGCCTCAATAGAAGGGAAGTTCATTTATGCTCCAAAAAACCGTTTGAAAAAGCCCATTGATCAATGCGTGAACAATAGATTTGGCCTGTGTTAGAATCGCTCAGGATTTAATAAAAGTACCGATTTTATATTGCCGCGTGCTCAATAAAAAAGACAATAACAATTTTGCATATCTTATAGCGCTGGCATTCTCAGTTTTGCCCCATTTTGCCTGTGCAAGTGAAGAACTTTTCGAGCCTAGCAGCTATTTTCTCGATGAAGTGCCAACGGTTCTTTCTGCAAACCGTCTTGCCACGCCACAAATTGAAGCACCTGCCGCAATGACTGTTATTGATAAGCGGTTAATTGAAGCTTCTGGTGCGAAAGAAATTACCGACCTCTTCAGGCTTGTTCCCGGCATGCAGGTTGGCCATTTTAGCGGCCATTTCCCAATCGTAAGCTACCATGGCATGTCTGATATTTTCTCTCGACGGATGCAGGTACTCGTCGATGGCAGCTCAGTCTACCTTCCCTCCTCTGGTGGTATTTCATGGAGTGATCTACCTTGGCAGGTTGAAGATATAGAGCGTATCGAAGTGACCCGTGGCCCAGCAGCAGCAACGTATGGCCCCAACTCTTTTTTGGGCGTGATCAACATCATTACAACACATGCGTCACAGGATCAAGGAACAACACTGAAGGCTACTGGAGGCGAAAGAGGTTATCGCCGCACGCAGCTGCGAAATAGCAGTTCGAATGGAAAACTTGATTATCGCATTAACCTCACCTATCTAGAAGACGATGGCCTACCTCACGCATACGATAGTCAACGAACCAATAGCGTTAATAGTCGATTAGATTATCAATTAACACAGCAAGATGAACTGCTTTTAAATTTTGGCTATAGCGAAGGCCCTAGAGATTATCTATCTGCCGACGCATCACAAGAAAGAGAATCGTTTTACTCGAGCTTGAAATGGACGCATAGCAGCAGCCCTTCAGAGAAATTTTATCTCAACTTTATGTACAGCTATAACAAGCTTGATCAACAAATTTTCAGCTCCAATAATGACCAACGAGCTGAACGGCTTGATGTAGAGTTTCAACATTCATTTTCGGCAACTTCTGATATTCGCCTCATCTGGGGTTTTGGGCTCAGAGAAGACAAAGCTATGGCACCACTGTGGCTAAACAGCAAAGAGAGCAAAGAGAGCGATTTACAGCGGTTATTTGCCAATACAGAATGGCATCTAACTGAAAAGTTAATCCTTAATATAGGAGCACTGGTAGAGCATAATTCTCTCACTGAAAGTGACTTCTCCCCTCGTGTTGCCCTCAATTATCTCTTCCTTCCTAACCACTCACTCCGCATAGTTGCTTCCAGCTCTACACGTACTCCTACCATTACAGAAGAACACCTCAACCACACATTTGGCCCGACCCCAATCACTGTAAGTACCGGCAACCTAGGCTCTGAAGAATCAAACTATTTTGAGTTCGGCTATCATGCTCAAACTCTAAATAACAGACTGTCAGGCGATCTTAAATTTTACAAACAGTCTTTCGACAACCTCATTAGCAGCAAACCGACTGCTCTCCTCCCACTCATTGTTGATAATAGGGATTCTGCCAATAACAAGGGGGTCGAGGCTGAAGTAAATTATCGCCCTTCACGCCAGACACTTTTCCATGGCGGTTTTTCGCATATCGATATCGATAGTCAGTCAGCGAACCCTGATTACAACCACTCTGCTCCAAGCACTGACTTTAACCTTCTCGCTTCAACCACTTTTAGAGACAATTGGCGAATTAGCGGAGCATTTTATTATCGTGATGAAATGGAGTGGCTACGTTCAGAAAACCGCCTCGGAAGGTATCGCCGCCTCGACTTCACGCTCGCCAAAACAATCCGCCTATCTAATAAGGAGAAAATATCTATCGCGCTCACATTGCAAACTGCGCTTGATAAAAATGAGACATTTGTTGCTAACAATCACGAAGATAACCGTGGGTTTGTTGAAATAAGCTATCACGTCCAATGATAAAAATAACGACAACAAATGAAGCCGCCATGAATCGCATTCAGCCCGTTTTTTATATAGCTTCTACGTTATTAAGTCTCTTGGCACTGTTTTCATCCCCCATCTTTGCTGGCCACAGTAGCATTGAGGATCCTCTTGATAACTACTACCTCGATCAAATTCCCGTCGTTCTTTCTGCCACCCGCCTAAATCAACCGCAGCTGGAGGCTCCCGCTGCTGCCACCATTATTGACCGCGAGATGATTAAGGCTTCTGGCCTGAAAGAAGTTGCCGAGTTGTTTATGCTTGTTCCCGGTATGCAGGTTGCGCACACAAACGGTAATTACCCAGCAGTAACCTATCACGGCCTTTCAGATGAATATTCACGACGGATGCAGGTTCTAATCGATGGAGGTTCAATGTATATCCCGACCGTTGGCGGTGTTCTTTGGAGCGACCTTCCACTACAAATAGAAGATATCGAACGTATCGAAGTGATCCGTGGCCCCAATGCGGCAAGCTTTGGGCCAAACTCTTTTCTTGGCGTAATTAATATCATCACAGCCCATGCTTCTCAGGACAGCGGGCTCATGGTTAAAGCAACAAAAGGTGAAAGGGGCTACAACAAACTGTTGTTGCGCCAGGCTGGCTCTAATGGTGACCTCGATTACCGTCTGAATGGCTCATATTTGGAGGATGGCGGCCTCTCAACACTTCACGACAGCCAGAGAACAAACAGTTTTAATGGCCGGATAGATTATCGCGCAACAGCGCACGATACCTTTCAACTAAACTTTGGCGTTAGTGAGGGGCCAAGAGAAAAAGGAAATGATGAATTGCCTCATCATAGCCAACAAAGGAGCGCTTTTTACCAAAGCCTGCGCTGGGAGCACCAGAAAAACAGGAATGAAAACTTCACACTAAAATTCCTTTATAACTACAGCGATACTTCGGGCAGTTATTTCGATGATTTTGGTAGTGGCGGAGTAATTACAGCCAATATAGATGACTCTAGAAAAGCAGAAAGGTTTGACTTGGAGTTTCAACATACTTCGAAACCGAGTGAGCACACCCGTTTTATCTGGGGCCTAGGTGCTCGTCATGACCGTGTGAGAATGCCTCTATGGCTTAATCAGAAAGATTATGAAAGCAACATCATGCAGCGGGTTTTTGCCAATTTTGAGTGGCATATTTTCGATAACTTAATTCTCAATAGCGGAACACTATACGAAAAAAATAGTATCGTAGCGCCTGAGTGGTCTCCAAGAGTTGCATTAAATTATCTTTTTTTACCAACACAATCCTTCCGCTTAATCGCCTCACGCTCGCACCGAACACCTGATATTACTGAAAAAGAGTTAAATGTTGTAGTTCACACAAATATTGAAGATGATCAGCAATTTAAATCGCTAAACAAGCCAAAATCAGAACGAGCAGATTACATTGAATTTGGATATCACGGAATTTTTCTAGAAAATAGATTAAATGCTGATTTTAAAGTCTATCGGCAGACGTTCCATGAATTAATCACCAAACAAAATAAAGCGTACATCTGTACTGATGGCACAGTCTTACCCACAGCAACCTGCCCACCTGGAAGCATCCTCAACCCAAACGGTGATGAATTTGACCCTTACGGAAACCTCGACTCTGCCACTACTGAAGGATATGAATTAGAGCTTAATTACCACCCTACGCGCCGCACACTCATCCATGCCGGCTACAGTAAAATAAAAATTTTCAGTAAAGATACAGAGGAAGATATCAGTGAATCAGCCCCAACGGATAGCTTCAATTTATTAATCTCCCAAAAATTAGCTAATCACTGGCAAATCAGCAGTGCCTTTTATTACAGAAGCGAAATGGAATGGCTGCTCTCTGGGGGCCAACTAGATGACTATAAACGAATCGATTTCACGCTTTCAAAAATGTTCAGGCTTTCCGAAAAAGAAGAGCTAACACTCTCTTTTACCATGCAAACTGCCCTAGATAAGAATGAAGAATTTAGCGATGACAATGAGTTCGATAACCGTGGGTTTTTAGAAATTGAATATCAACTTCAATAACTAACTTTATAACTAATCAATGACTTTCAACAAAAACAGCGATGAACATGGACGTTCAACAGAGACAGCAACAAATTAAAGAGGGAAGCCTCTCTGCTAGAAACTATCATTTTTTTATGATGATGGTTGCTGCTTTCAGCTTTCTACTTTTCTCATCCGCTAGTCTGGCAGAAAAACTGATGATTATCGGCGATATAAATCAACCCATTCACCAGCAACTCATCAACGGACTGAAAAAAGAGTTCTCGCAAGCGCCTAATAGCTTAACCGTCGCGCACCCAAACCAAATTACTAAGAACTACTCACCAGTAGCTAAAGCAGAACTGATAATCTCTTTAGGGCTGTCCGCTGCAAAATCCACGAATAATTTAACATCAGATACACCGATTTTTTATACGCTTTTACCTAAATCACTAGCCAACCGCTTCATCGACTGTGTAGCACAAACCTGCACACAGAAAAGGAGCGCTCTGTTCCTAGATCAGCCTGTGGCCCGACAGCTTAACCTTATCAAACTGATTTTCCCTGAGGTAAAACAGATATCGTTCCTTTACGGTGACTTTTCAGCCACTTCTGCCAAAGAACTCAGCAAACTTTCAAAACGCTCAGGCTACGAAACACATAGTGCCCATGTTAAAAATGGAGACGAGCTCTCCAGAAAATTGAATCAACTTTTACAAGAGTCTGAGCTCTTCATCGCACTACCCGACCCCCTCATTCATAATCGTCAATCAATCCCGCAGCTTTTACTGAGCACCTACCGGCACAATATTCCAATTTTTGGTTTCTCGAAATCTTACGTTTCAGCTGGCGCCATTGCCGCTGTCTTTTCTAGCACGAACGATCTAATTCAAGAACTCATTTCCACCATTAAAACCCATGAAAAAAGTGGCCAACTACCCAGAGGAGGGAGCTATCCAAGCCAATATCGTGTAGAAGTGAACAGGGATGTAGCTCGCAGCATGAATCTACATACCCCCCCGCCAACCCAGCTGCATAATGGACTGTTAGAGCTAGAAGCAGGTTCATGAGACTTCCACAAGGCATTCGGTTTCAACTATTAATACTAGTTGTTCTTCCCGCGTCGATATTGGCATTTAGCCTAACTTTTTGGTTTGTTCAAACACGTATTGATGAGCTCGATAAGACACTATCTGAGCGAGGGGAAATTATTGTAAAAAACCTTTCTCCAGCCTCTTTATATGGAATATTTTCTGGGAGCGACTATCTCCTTCAACGGTTAACTGACAGCATTATTCTAGAATCAGACGTTGTTGATGTTTCTATTTTCAACAAAAAAGGTCAACGTCGCGCCTACTCAAAAAAAACGAATCCCCGCGACAACACTCCAGTTAATGAGCTTTCCTATTTTAGCCATCCCATTAAGTTATCCATTTTAGAAAATGTAGAGAATGACCCTCTCTCTTCACTCATCGATATTTCAAAAGAAAACAGACAAATTGTTGGTGAAGTCAGAGTCACATTGTCTCGAGCAGGTACATTAGAAAGCCAGAGAGAGATTATTTGCACGAGCATAATCATTACAGGCTTAGGCCTCCTAATTAGCCTTCTATTCGCCTACAGGATCTCCAGAGGAATTAGTGACCCCATTCTAGCGCTAACCAACACAGTAAATCAGGTTTCCAAAGGTGACCTTTCTATTCGCAGCAATATTAATGCGCTGAAAGAGCTGAATGAGCTAAAACAGGGATTGAATGTTATGGCTGAATCCCTAGAAGAAAATCAAACACAACTAAAATCCAAAATTAAATCTGCGACCCTTGATTTGAACCATTCCCTCCATGTACTGGAAAGCAAAAATAGACAGCTCAACCAAACACGTCAACAAGCAGAAGAGTCCAGCAGGCAAAAATCTCTATTTCTTGCGCACATGAGCCATGAAATACGCACCCCAATGAATGGTATATTAGGGTTTCTACAGATTTTAGGTGACAGCTCTCTCTCTCCAGCCCAATCAAGCCAGCTGCAACTCATTGAAACATCAGCCAGTAATCTGCTCACTATCATCAATGAAATCCTTGATCACGCCGAACTCGAATCAGGCAACCTTAAACTCACCTTTTCTAGTTTTGATCTTCGGCAATCAATCGAGGAGACAGTCGCTCTATTGGCACCGTTAGCGCACAAAAAGAGGCTCAAGCTCGTTGTATTAATTGATGAAGCAGCCCCCAATCTTTTATACAGCGACCCCATTCGCCTGCGGCAAATTCTATTTAATTTAATCGGGAATGCTATTAAGTTCGCTCCATCAGGAGAGATAATTATTCGCCTGAGAATGCAAAATAGTTCATTACTGTTCACAGTCTCTGACAACGGCCCAGGTATCCCCTATAAAGAGCAACAAAACCTCTTTGCTCCGTTTACTCAAATTGATACAGCTGAAGAGTTTCCACCACCAGGCACTGGGTTAGGGCTCAATATTGCTCAAAGCATCGTCCATGCACTCGATGGGGAAATAGGGTTCGCCAGCAAAGAGACTTATGGCACAACATTTTGGTTCACGCTTCCTCTGGGAAATAGTGATCAAAAACCTGCCGAGAAAAAGGCTCAAGCTACCCCACCTCAACATGCTCAACCAAAGCAGGTTCTATTGTTTGACAAAAACAGACTCACCCAACGCGCGATCCACCAACAACTAGCTTCAATCGGGGTAATTTCCACAGAGATCAACTTGGAAGGGCTAAAAAAAATAGCTTTTGATAATGAGCTAAACAGCTACGACTGCATTATTTTGAATGGTGACAACAACCAATCCATAGAAAACCTGGAAAATCACTTACCAATTTTGACCTTGTCATACACCTCCCTAAAAAACAGAAACTTATCCAACACAGGTCGCCACTTACAATTACCTTGCACCCAAACAGCTCTCCTAGAGGCGCTCATAAACTCACCTAACAGACAAGAGCCATACCAATCTCAAGCTCATGAGTTAAAAATTGAGCGCAGTAACCCGCAACCTCTAAAATTTCTAGTTGCGGATGATATTGAGATTAATCGTCTACTCCTAATCGAGCAGATTAAACGACACTGGAATGCCTCTATTGTTGAAGCAGAAGATGGGGAAGAGGCTCTCAAGACACTAAAGAGGCAAGCTTTTGATCTAGTATTTCTTGATCTACGGATGCCTAAAAAAAGTGGCCTGTCTGCTTTAAAAAGCTTAATGGCTACGCCTGGAGCCTTAAATCAAGAAACCCCTTTTATTGCTATCACCGCCTACCTTCCAGAAGATTCTACAGAAGAGTTAATTACGGCAGGATTCTCAAAAATCATCTTAAAACCGTCTTCAGAAAAAGATTTAGTAAAAACCGTCAATAAGCTGCTAAAACTCAATAACAAACCACCTCGCCAATCTGGTTCACCCCCCCCCATCTCACAAATTGAAGAGCGCTCATTTTTTGACCGTCTGATGATTAAGGTAGGTGGAAACCAAAAACTTGCCTTCTCACTGCTCAGGAAACTAAATGAGGATTTGCCCCAGCAGTTAGAAGTTGCTCAGCAAGCTTTTAAAGGTGGTGACTTAAACGAGACCAAAGAAGCTGTACACAAAATCCATGGTACAGCCCGCTATTTTGAAATGTCTGAATTAATTAAACAGGCAAACGAACTTGAAACTACTCTAACTAAAGCAGATCTTGAAAGTGCAACTGCACTGTTTCCCCTTTTCGAAAAAGAAACAGTGCAGTTTATTGTGTTGAACCAGAAGACTATACAAAAACCTTCTTAAGTGACGCCCCTTTATGGTGACTAGCCCTTCATACCATCCATAAGCGACTGAGCCTCTGCCTTTTGCTCATCACTTCCTTGCGCCATGATTTCTTGAAGAATCTCCTTTGCTGCATCCTCATCTTCCATATCCACATAGGCTTTAGCGAGATCCAGCTTTGTCTCAACTTCATCCATATCGGTCAAACTTGCAGCAATGTCGTCTCCCAAATCAAGATCAGGACTCTCTTCTTCAACCTTAGATTCAGACTTCTCCTCTTCTTCAGGAGAGATCATTTCAAAATCAAAACTAAAGCCATCATTTTCTTCTTCGGCCTGCTCACTGCTCTCTTCAGCTTTTAATTCCTCAGCCTCTTCCTTAACCTCTGACTCTGAAAGATCAAAATCCACCTCTGAGGCTTCCTCTCCACCCATCTCAGCACTAAAGTCGATTAGGTTATCGTCATGTTCATCAGTAGAACCGGATGCCGCCTCTCCATCAGCCAGATTAACGTCAACGTCACCGGCCTCTAATTCAGGTAGCTCAAGAGATTCTTCTGTAATAGAAGCATCAACAGCTAATTCATCATTAACCTCTTCTACCTCTTCAAGAGGGAATGGATCATTACCTTCTTCGGAGGAAAGCTCATCAGAGAGCGTTTCATCTTCGGCAAACAAAGTATCCTGCGTCTCTTCCTGCTCACTCTGAAAGAGAGCCTCTTCTGGGCACATGTCTTGGCCCATCTCTACCGCCCTCAACCACAAATCAGAGTCAGAGCCTGCAACGTCAGCATGAATCTCTTTTGCTAACGAGAGGAAAGCATTTTTATCTTCAGTGGCAAAATGTATTTCGAGCAACTTAAGTTTGTACTCTTCATTTGCAGGATCATTCTCAATGGCCTGGCGCACCAAATCTTCTGCCTGCTGATAGCGGCCGTACGCAAGGTAAACATCCGCCTCGGTGATTGGATCGACTTCATCATTATCACTTTCGAGCGTATCAAAATCGCTAGGTGTAAACTCGCTCAAAAAAGAGCTTTCAGCAGGAATACCGGCTTCACTCTCGCTGCTATCGACAACGGGGGCAATCAATTCATCACTTGGGGCCTGCTGATCATCCGTTGCAACCAAAATACTTTCTGCAGCGGTAAAATCTTCCTCAAGAGCCTGCTTGCGGCGTCTTGCAATAGCAACAATCGCAAGAACAAGTATACCAACCCCTCCCAACCCAAGATAAACAGGGTCCTCATAAAATGGTGTTTCTTGAGCAGGTGGAGGGCTTTCGGCATCTGTTTTTTCTACTTCGGGTTCAGATTTAGGAACCTCCGCAACAATATCCGCACTTGGCTCACTGTTTTCAACCACCTCAGTTACTGCCTTATCAGCAATCACCGCTTCACTTTCTTGGTTATCTTGCAACGCTGCAAGTTGCTCGTCTTTTAATACAAGCAACCTCTGCATTGTCGATACCTGCTCTTCAAGAGCAGCCATTCGCTTCTGGATATCTTCATTTTCCTGGCGTACAGTCTCGGAAATCTCAATGGCTTTGTCAGCCACAGATGCGGCACTATTACCGCCCGCACCCGAATCTTGATCGGCAAGCCCAGAGGCACTCAGCGCCTCCTCATCTGTTGGCGACATCAGCGTTAGTTGGCCCGCATCCTGCTCCTTATCCGAAGGCAGCAACAGCTCTTCCGTTATCTTCTTTTGTTTAGAAGATTCAACATCTGAAACCAAAGCAGGAACTTTTGCAGTCCAGATTTTGTAGTGATCAGAAAACTCCCTCCTCGCTTCATGCCTAGTTAACCGCCGAGCCTCTTCGCTCGTTGGAACGGCTAATGTTTGCCCTCTTTTTAAAGCGTTAACATTCTTCTTGTAAAAGGCCTCTGGGTTTTTCTTGTACAGCGCCATCATCATCTGCTCTTGAGAGACAGATGAGTCACCATTAACCTCTGTAGCAACAGCCCAAAGCGTGTCATTTTTTTTAGTCGGGCCGTATTCTGCCCCAGCCGAATTACTGCCTGAGCGCCCTGAGTACGACGAAGAGTAACTACTCTCTACACTACGTTTTATCGAAGATGGTTTTTCAGCCGAGCGGCGAACTGCTGGTGCTTTTTGTATGGCAGTTTCTGTTTCTCTTAATGTGACAGGGGGATCTAGAAGAACTGTAAACTCCTTCAGTGCCCGCCCTTGAGGCCAGTTCACCTCAACTAGAAAGTTTAAAAATGGTTCTCGAATAATATCATGCGAGGTCACCTTAACAGAAAGGGATCCATCTGCCATGACAACAGGCTTAAAGCGAATATTTGAAAGATAAAAGTAACGTTCAACTCCCGCACGCTTAAAAGCTTCTGGTGAGGCCAAAGTGACCTTAATGTCAGAAGATGATTCAGAGCGTGAGGCAACCAATGCTATTTTTGCATTTAGTGGCTGATTCAAAGCCGAATGCAGTTCAATATCACCAACCCCTAAGGCAGCAACTCCCATTGGCGCCAAAAAGGTTGCTGCTGCCAATGTTTTAGGTAGTCTCTTCACTTTATTCATTCCTCCAGAAATCGAAGCTTTCCTTCGTCCCACAAATTAAAATCCAGCCCATCAGGGCAAATAGTCTCTTCAGACTAGTTTAAAAAAAGTTTTTTACCAGTAATTCCGCAATCTGAACGCTATTTAAGGCTGCTCCTTTACGAACATTATCTGCGACCACCCACATATTAAGACCATTTGAATATGAAATATCTTCTCTAATACGCCCAACAAAAACATCATCTTTTCCAGATGAATCACCAACCGCCGTAGGATAGCCGCCATCTTCACGTTCATCTAGCAACGTAATACCGTCAAATTCTGACAAGAGTTTCCTAGCTGTTTCTGTTGTGATTTTTTCTTTTGTTTCAATATGAATCGCTTCAGAGTGACCATAAAAGACAGGCACTCTAACCGCTGTTGGATTTACCAAAATATCCTCATCTGAGAAAATCTTTTTTGTTTCCCAAACCATTTTCATCTCTTCTTTTGTATAGCCATTTTCGAGAAAAACATCGATTTGTGGAAGCACATTGAAAGCAATCTGCTTTGGATAGACTTCTGCCGTAACAGGCTTGCCATTAAGCAGTTTAGCCGTCTGTGTTGCAAGCTCTTCAATCGCCTCTTTTCCTGTTCCAGAAACGGCTTGATAGGTTGCAACATTAATTCGTGTAATACCAACAGCATCATAAATCGGCTTCAAAGCAACCAGCATCTGAATTGTCGAGCAATTTGGGTTTGCGATGATTCCTCTTTTTTTATAATCACCAATCGCCTCTGGATTCACCTCTGGAACCACTAAAGGGATATCCTCTTCATAACGAAAATGCGATGTATTATCAATCACAACACAACCTGCCTCAGCTGCTTTTGGGGCATAAACTTCGGAGATGGAACCTCCGGCAGAGAAAAGGCCTATCTGGGCTTTAGAAAAATCAAACTCAGCAAGGTCTTGAATAACAACCTGCTTCCCTTTGAAACTAATTTTCTTTCCAGCAGAACGGCTGCTCGCTAAGGGGTAAATTTCTCCAACTGGGAAGTTACGCTCTTCTAAAATTGAGAGCATTGTCTCACCAACCGCACCTGTTGCACCAACAACAGCAATATCGTATTTTTTACTCATCTTAAACCTTGCCTTCTTAAACTTAGGCTCTCATCCGATTAAACCACCGGAGATACACCCTAATTAAATAAAAACCAAATTCTGCCCGCCAGCAGGCTTTACATAGTAAAAAGGCGGGCATAAGCCTCGCCTTTTTTTAAGAGTTCAGCTTTCCTGTTAACTCAATGCTGCAAAAACTCGCTCTGTTATTTCCGCCACAGAGCCCACACCTTCAACGGTTGAAAATCCAGATTCTCCAGCCGATGATTTGCTCTGGTAGAAATTAACCAATGGACTTGTCTGGTCATGATAAATCTCGAGCCTTTTACGAACCGTCGCCTCTTTATCATCATCCCGTTGAATCAATGGTTCACCGCTCTCATCATCCATACCCTCTACTTTAGGTGGATTGTAGACTTGGTGGTAAGTACGCCCCGAAGCCAGGTGAACTCTACGCCCACTCATTCGTTTAATGATCTCTTCATCAGCAACTGCTATTTCGAGAACATGATCGAGCTCTACCCCCATTTCGGACAACGCTTCTGCCTGACCAATTGTCCGTGGAAAGCCATCAAACAAAAAACCGCTTACGCAGTCTGATTGCTCCAACCTTTCTTTGATAAGCCCTAAAATGATTTCATCTGAGACCAACCCCCCAGCGTCCATCACTTTCTTAGCTTCAACTCCGAGTGGCGTACCTGCTTTTACAGCAGCTCGTAGCATATCTCCGGTAGAAATCTGTGGAATTCCATATTTTTCTGTTATGTATTTAGCCTGCGTGCCTTTTCCAGAGCCCGGCCCCCCAAGTAGGATAACTCGCATAGATCTTTTCCCCGATTATTATTGAACTGGGTATTTTGCCATATCCTTGACTAAAAATAAATTTCACCCCTCAAATACCGACTAATTCCACGCATAAACAGGCTTTCTATTAAATAAGAACTAATAACAAAATCAGGCAGCAAACTGCTCAGCCATCATATCCAAGTCACCTCGCTTCTCAAGCAATGTCTCAACCGTTTCCTCAACTTTTACGGCATCAAGTCCAACACGCTCACATAACATAGAAAGATCACCCTCACCGCGATCATCACCAATTTCATACCGCCCTAAAATGTGATTAATAACAGCAATTAAAGCAGGATAGCCTTCGTGTTCCCCACTATAATCGAAGTTATGGTGCTCTTTAACTGTTACGGTTACCTCAGATGGCATTTCCCAAGATTGCATGAGCCAACCACCCAGCTCTGCATGCCCCATTCCCAGCACATGCTGCGCATGCCCCATTCCCAGCGCGTGTTTCTCTAGCATAACAATGCTCGCTTCAGGATTCGCTGCCACCATTTTATTCAGTAAAAAGAACTCCGGCTGGAATAGATGCCCTAATAGTAAAAAGCCAAAGTTATGTAACAACCCGGCGAGATAAGCCATTCCTGGCTTTATTTCGTACTGGTCCGGCACCTGCTTGGATAAAGCTTGAGCTAGTGCAGCCGTATAAGTCGCATGTTTCCAGAAAGCACGAAGCCCCAGCGGACCATCCGGTGGATTGCGTAAAGCCCCCCCTGCAGCAAGGCCAAGCGCCATATTCATCACAACATCAAAGCCCAACACTCTAGAAATAGCGCTCTTAATCGAATCGAGCTCCCCTCTGAAACCAAAAAATGATGAATTTGCGTACCTCATCACCTGTGCTGAAAGAGAGGGATCAATTTCAACAATCTCAGCTAACTTCTGAGCATCAGAATTCGGATCATTTCTAAGCTTTATGATTTGAATAGCCATCTCTGGCATTGCGGGTAATTTATAGAGCTTTTCTAGTCGCTTTTTTGCATCCACTGCCGGCGTAAGCGGTGCAGCGTCAAGAGATAGCTCATCGAAATCACCAGCTTTCAACTGAACACTATCATCACTGCAACTAATTGTTTTGACACATCTATCTTCACAAAGCATCAAGAAATTTTTAGTCGGCAGCTCAACAAGATTAAGGCCCGCTCCACCTTCAAAAAAGACGCTATCGAGCTCTTTAACCGACTCATCCAACAACATTTCAAGTCGATATGCCTTAGCTAAAGGAGGAATCGTCGCCTCAGCACAATCGGGAAAATAGCTGCTTGCATGGCTAATGGGCAAAGGTGAGAATTGATATCCCGTCTCTCGCTCGATTGCTTGAAAATTAATGAGCCGGTTAAAAGGCAAAACCACCAACAGAACCTTACCTTCTGGTTCTCTCAGCAAGACACCTCTCAATACATTTTTTTTAGGTAAATCTAAAGTACTGACAATTCGCGCTAAACCTGCACCACGCTCATGCGCATGGAGTTTACAAGCTATCGGAAGTCTCTTTAGCTCTGTTTCGACCGTTTTTGATAGTGCCATCTGCCATCCCCACCAATTCTCTGGATTACGACAATAGTAGACCTGCAAAACAATTAAAAGTGCGCCTTTTATCACACAAAGAAAATTTAATGGCTGGCACCTTCACCAATCTAGTCAATCTTAGTAAAACTCATTGGCTGACATGCCTGTGGAAACTGCTTTCCACAGGCATGTCAGCGCTATTTTACTTCATCACATTCAGCAGTAGTTCATTAAGCTTGTGAACAAACGTAGCCGGATCTTCCAGCTGGCCACCTTCACTCAGCAATGCTTGATCAAACAACACTTCAACCAAGTCTTCAAAGCGATCACCTTCTGCCTCATTTTCCAATCTTTGCACAAGAGGGTGATCAGGGTTCACCTCAAAGATAGGCTTGCTAGTGGGCATTTCTTGGCCTGCGGCTTTCATAATCCGCTCCATATTCAACCCCATATCATGCCCTTCAGAAACAAGACATGCTGGAGATGCCGTTAAACGATTAGTCACTCGAACCGAACTTACTTTATCACCAAGAGCTTTGGAAATTTTCTCAATAAAGTCTTTATGATCCTCAGTGATTTTTTCCTGCTCTTTTTTATCCTCTTCACTATCAAGAGCGCCTAAATCCAACTCGCCTTTTGCAACCGATTGAAACTGCTTTCCATCAAATTCGGTCAAGTGAGAAACCAACCACTCATCAACCCTGTCTGAAAGTAGCAGAACTTCAATCTCTTTTTTACGAAATACTTCAAGGTGGGGACTATTTTTGGCCGCAGCAAAACTATCTGCTGTAATGTAATAGACTTTTTCTTGCCCCTCTTTCATCCGCTCGATGTAATCTTGTAGAGAGACATTTTCTGCGTCGGTATCGGTATTGGTCGATGCAAAACGTAATAACTTTGCGACCCGCTCTTTGTTCTTAAAGTCCTCAATTGGCCCCTCTTTTAAGACTCGACCAAATTCACCCCAGAATCCCGCATACTTTTCAGCATCATTTTTAGCCATCCCTTCAAGCAGGCCCAATACCTTTTTGACTGCACCTGCACGAATAGTTGAAACTTGGCGACTCTGCTGAAGAATTTCTCGGGAAACATTCAGAGAAAGTGAATCCGAATCGATAATGCCTTTCACAAAACGAAGGTAGCGCGGCATTAGCTCATCCGCATCATCCATAATGAAGACCTTACGCACGTATAGTTTTACACCGTGTTTGGTCTCTCTATCCCACAGATCAAAAGGGGCGTGCTTGGGAACATAAAGTAGTAATGTGTACTCGTTGCTACCCTCCACTCTGCTATGAACATGAGTAAGAGGCTCATCGTAATCATGCGAGACATGCTTATAAAACTCGTTGTACTCTTCCGGCTCAATTTCTTCTTTAGACTTCGTCCAAAGTGCCGAAGCACTATTTATTGTCTCTAGCTCTTCCACAGCCTCTTCAGATTTCTCTTCGCCTTCTGAAACCTCTTTTTTCATCAAAATGGGAAGAGAGATATGATCTGAGAATTTCTTAATGATTGATTTCAGACGAAAACCATCAAGAAACTCGTCCTCACCTTCTCTTAGATGCAGAACAACATCTGTACCATGTACCGCTTTCTCTGTTGTCTCAATGGTATATTCACCTTCGCCTGCGGACTCCCACAAGACACCTTGGCCTTTTTCATCGCCCGCCTTACGGGTAATTAGCGTCACTTTATCCGCAACAATAAAAGATGAGTAAAAACCAACACCAAACTGGCCAATTAGCTCACTATCTTTTGCCTCATCACCCGTCAGGGCTTCAAAAAACTTACCTGTTCCAGAACGCGCAATCGTACCAATATTATCCTGCACCTCTTCGCGGTTCATCCCAACACCGTTATCCGATAACGTTAAGGTTCTTTTTTCTTTATCGAACGAGAGATTTATTTTGAGCTCGCTATCACCTTCATATAATGCTTCATTCGAAAGCGCATTAAAGCGAAGCTTGTCCGCAGCATCAGAAGCATTGGAAATCAGTTCGCGTAAAAAAATCTCTTTATTGCTATATAGAGAATGAATCATTAGGTGAAGCATCTGCTTAACTTCAGTCTGAAACCCTAGCGTTTCTTTATTCGTCGTTGTTGTCATCGGTATCTCTAAATTAAGTTACAAAATTGGAAAATTAAAATATGGGGCACTTTAGCGACTTTTCAAGCCAGCTCTTAAGAAATTTATCTCCTTAATGAGAGCTTTTAATATAAATGTCTCTGCAAACCCATCTCTTGAAGAATTGTTGTTGAAATCTCTTCGATTGAAACAGTTGTCGTATTTAAAAATGGAAGCTGACTCAAATTCAAAAGATCTTCCGCCATATCAACCTCTTTAATACACTGTTTTAATGCGCAGTAGCGGCTATCTGGCCGGCGCTCTTGGCGAATTCGTTGCAAGTGGTATGGATCGATTGTTAGCCCATAAAGTTTCTTTTTCTGTTTTTTAAGTACAGGCGGCAGCATAAGCAGATCAAGATCTTCTTCGGTAAGAGGATAATTTGCCGCATTGATCCCGAACTGAAGTGCTAAATAAAGGCAGGTTGGTGTTTTGCCAGAGCGCGATACACCTACTAGGATAATATCTGCCTCATCGTAATGGTTGAGATTTGCGCCATCATCATTTTTCAGCGCAAAATTGACCGCATCAATTCGTGTTTTGTAGCTCGAATCATCCACCATCCCGTGGCTTTGGCCCGTTGCATGGCTTGATGGCTGCTCCAACACCTTCTCAAGCGGCCCGATAAAGGTCTCAAAAAAGTCAAAAAAGGCACAATCACTGCTTTTGATTACATCTCGAATTGCATCATCAATAAAGGTGCAAAAAACAACCGGTTTCATCCCTTCATTCTGAAAGGAACGGTTTATTTGCTCTTTAGCCTCTTCTGCCTTCTCAAGCGTATTTTGAAACGGCAAAACTACGCGTTTAAACTTTACCTCATCAAACTGGGTTAAAAGGCTTTGACCAAGCCTCTCAGCGGTGATCCCAGTCTGATCTGAAACAAAAAAAATAGTGCGTCTATCCACAGAAAATTACTCTTAAAGGGTTAAATAAATTAGAATTACACGTTTATGCCAGATGACTCATTCAGGTCAGGGCAAATCAAGCGCTTAAGTTACTACAGAGGATATAAAGTTGAAAGATTACGTTATCTGGTTAAAAGAGTCGGGCATGAATGATGTCGAGTCTGTTGGTGGAAAAAATGCTTCACTAGGTGAAATGATCAGCAACCTATCAGCCGTTGGTGTTGATGTTCCAGGCGGGTTTGCCACAACCGCTCATGCTTTCAGAGAATTTCTTTCACAAAATGATCTGTCCGACAAAATCAACAGCAAACTAACCACTCTCGATGTGGATGATGTTAATGAGCTTGCTAAAGCAGGCGCTGAGATAAGACAGTGGGTTATAGATGCCCCCCTCCCCAAGAAGCTTAATGAGGCGATCGCATCAGCCTTTAATCAAATGACCGAAGAGGCTGGTGGCGACTTCTCCGTTGCCGTTCGCTCATCTGCGACAGCCGAAGATCTTCCCGATGCCTCATTTGCCGGGCAACAAGAGACCTACCTAAATGTAAACGGCCTTGAAGAGGTTCTACAGAAGATCAGGCTGGTTTTCGCCTCTCTCTTTAATGATCGTGCCATCTCATACCGTGTCCACCAAGGCTTTGAGCACAGTGGTGTCGCACTGTCTGCCGGCATACAGAGAATGGTTCGTAGTGACCTTGCAGCCAGTGGCGTAATGTTCACCCTCGATACAGAATCTGGCTTTCGCGATGCTGTTTTCATCACGTCAAGTTATGGCCTGGGGGAAATGGTCGTTCAAGGCGCGGTAAACCCTGATGAAATCTACCTCCACAAACCAACATTGGCCGCAGGGCGACCTGCAATTCTCCGTAAAACATTGGGGCATAAGGCGATCAAGATGGTTTATGACGCTGACCCTGACGCTGATCACGCAGTAAAAGTGATCGATACAAGCGATACCGAGAAGCAGCAATTTTCTATTACAAATGAAGAGGCTGAAGAGCTCGCACGCATCGCTGTCACCATTGAGAAACATTATCAGCGCCCAATGGATATTGAATGGGCTAAAGATGGCAACGATGGCAGGCTATATATTGTTCAGGCTCGCCCTGAGACGGTTCAAAGCCAAGCAGGGCAAGAAATTGAGCGTTACGAGCTAAAAAACAAAGGCAAAGTTCTGGTAGAGGGCCGTAGTATTGGGCAGAGAATTGGTTCTGGCCCCGCCAAGCTGATCAACGACATTTCACAGATGGATCGTGTCCAGCCGGGAGATGTTCTCGTTACAGACATGACCGATCCTGACTGGGAACCGATCATGAAGCGGGCATCTGCTATCGTCACCAACCGAGGTGGGCGTACTTGCCATGCTGCAATTATTGCGCGTGAACTCGGCATTCCGGCGGTTGTCGGTTGTAACGATGCGACAGACAAACTCAATGAGGGTGATGCTGTAACAGTTTCCTGTGCAGAAGGGGATACAGGCTTTATTTACGAGGGTTTAATTGATTTCGAAATCAAAAAAATCAGCCTCGATAAAATGCCAGAACTTCCACTAAAAGTGATGATGAATGTCGGCAATCCTGACAGGGCTTTTGATTTCGCGGCAATCCCTAATGAAGGAGTTGGCCTTGCCAGATTAGAGTTCATCATCAACAGAATGATTGGCATTCACCCTAAAGCGCTAATTGAATTTGACGATCAGCCAGAGCCTCTCAAAAAAGTTATCCGCAAACGTATTGCAGGATATGCCGACCCAGTCAGCTTTTATGTTGACCGTTTGGCTGAAGGTATTGCGACGCTTGGAGCCGCATTTTCACCCAAAACCGTTATCGTTCGCATGTCCGATTTTAAATCGAATGAATATGCCAACCTGATTGGTGGTGACCGCTACGAGCCAGAGGAGGAAAACCCAATGCTCGGCTTTAGAGGTGCATCGCGGTATATCTCCGAATCTTTCCGCGATTGTTTCGACCTTGAGTGTCGTGCAATGAAAAAGGTCCGTGATGAGATGGGGCTAACAAATGTCTGGATCATGATTCCATTTGTTAGAACGGTTGATGAAGCGCGTCAAGTCGTTGAGTTACTCGCAGAGAAAGGACTTGAGCGCGGTAAAAATGGCCTCAAACTAATCATGATGTGCGAACTTCCTTCTAACGCACTTCTTGCAGAAGAGTTTTTAGAGTATTTCGATGGTTTCTCAATTGGCTCAAACGATCTGACTCAACTAACACTTGGTCTTGATCGTGATTCCGCACTAATTGCGGATAAATTTGACGAGCGTAATCCAGCCGTCAAAAAACTACTTCATATGGCTATTCAGGCTTGCCGTGAAAAAGACAAATATGTCGGCATTTGTGGACAGGGACCTTCGGATCACCCAGATCTTGCCAAATGGCTGCTCGAAGAGGGCATCTCCAGTGTCTCCCTAAACCCAGACAGCGTTATCGAAACCTGGATGTTTATGGCTGGCCAAACTGTTGAAGACTAATTAGGTAATCGAATTATGACGATAAACTCATTCAACCCAACACCTAGAATACTAATGGGCCCTGGCCCCTCAGATGTTCACCCCCGTATTCTTCAAGCAATGGCTAGACCTACAATTGGTCACCTTGATCCGCAGTTCATCATCATGATGGATGAGATCAAACAGCTTTTGCAGGAAACTTTTATCACTCAAAACCAATTGACGATTCCTGTCTCCGCTCCCGGCTCTTCCGGCATGGAAACCTGCTTCGTAAACTTGGTAGAGCCTGGTGATAAAATTATCGTCTGCCAGAATGGGGTCTTTGGTGGCCGCATGAAGGAAAATGTCGAACGCTGTGGTGGCACAGCCATTATGGTCGAAGATGAATGGGGTCAAGCGGTTGACCCGCAAAAACTTGAGGATGCACTAAAAGCCAATCCTGATGCAAAAGCAGTCGCCTTTGTTCAGGCGGAAACATCAACTGGCGCACTCTCTGATGCAGAAACACTCTGCCGAATCGCACATGAATACGATTGCCTGACGATTGTCGATGCCGTTACCTCCCTAGGTGGCTCACCCTTAAAAGTTGATGAATGGGGAATCGATGCTGTTTATTCCGGCACACAAAAATGCCTTTCCTGTACACCAGGGCTTTCACCAGTCAGCTTTAGCGAAAGGGCTCAAGAGTCCATCAAAAACGTTAAACAGCGGGTACAAAGCTGGTTTCTCGATATGAACCTAGTTATGGGATATTGGGGTGCAGGCACCAAACGTGCCTACCACCATACAGCCCCAGTTAACGCACTTTATGCGCTTCATGAATCACTCGTTATGCTTCAAGAAGAGGGGCTAGAAAATAGCTGGAAAAGACATAGTGACTATCATCAAGCACTAAAAGCAGGTTTCGAAGCGATGGGGATCTCTTTTGTTGTGCCAGCAGGGTCGCGTCTTCCTCAGCTCAATGCCGTTAATATTCCTGAGGGCATTGATGATGCAACCGTACGTTCTGCGCTATTGAACCGCTACAACCTTGAGATCGGTGCCGGCTTAGGCGCGCTTGCCGGGAAGGTTTGGCGTATTGGCCTGATGGGTAACAGTGCATCGGCCAGCAATGTTTTACTCTGCCTTGGCGCTTTGGAAGCGGTGCTTTCCGAACTAAACGCTCCAATTCAACAGGGTGTTGCTATTTCTGCCGCACAAAAAGTGATGATTGCAAAAGGTCGCTAGATGAAAGATGCCCTTTTCGTACTGATTCAGTATTTAATTCCACACCACCTACTTTCAAGGCTGATGTGGAAGGCGACGCGCTCGCGTAACAAGCTTTGGAAAACATGGCTAACCAACTTTATTATCAAACGCTTCAGCATCAATGTTGCTGAAGCTGAAAATAATGATCTAACTAGCTATGCAACCTTTAATGAGTTTTTTACCCGTAAGCTACGCGCTGATGCACGTCCTCTTGCCAAAGCTGAAGACGCCATCCTCTCCCCTGCTGATGGCGTTGTCAGTCAAGCGGCCGAAATTACGCATGGGCGCCTTATTCAGGCCAAAGGCAAAGACTACGGACTCACCGAACTGCTCGGTGGAGACAGTGCGCTTGCAAACCAATTCCAAGGTGGGGAGTTCACAACCATTTACCTCTCCCCTCGCGATTACCACCGTTTGCATATGCCTCTTGCTGGCAAGCTAACAAAAATGATTCATGTGCCCGGGCGGCTGTTTAGCGTTAACCCAACCACCGTTGCCGCAGTACCGGGACTTTTTGCCCGTAATGAACGTGTTGTTGCACTGTTTGATACAGAAGCGGGCCCAATGGCGCTAATTCTGGTTGGTGCAATCTTTGTCTCAAGTATTGAGACTGTTTGGCATGGCGAGGTGACACCACCCTCCTCAACACATGTTCGCCACTGGGATTATCAAGATGCAAAACAGCCTGTTGAGTTGAAAAAAGGCGAGGAAATGGGGCGCTTTAATATGGGCTCGACCATTATCGTGCTTTTTGGGGCAGACAAGATAAATTGGGGCGATCACTTTCACGCTGAGTCAACTGTTCAAGTAGGTGAAGAGATCGGTAAAGTCCAATCTAGTGGCGAAAAAGAGGTGCAGGTTGAAGCACTGGTTGATAGTCTGTTATCGGATAAATAGGCTAGGCTCGATCGACTGAGAAACTCATTACTTTGTCGATCGACTCTTCTCCCTGAATCAACATCAATAGCCGATCAAGGCCAATAGCGATACCTGAACAGTTCGGCAACCCACTTTCCAGTGCAGCAAGTAGCCGTTGATCAATCGGTAGCTGAGGCAACCCCTTCAGCGCCCGCTCTTGCGCTTCAGCTGTAAATCTCTGCTTCTGCTCATCAGCATCGGAAAGTTCGAAGAAACCATTTCCCAGCTCAACTCCATTGATAAACAGCTCTACTCTTTCAGCTGTTCTAGGGTCCGCTTTATTTAATCTTGAGAGTGAAGCCTGGCAAGCGGGAAAGCCGACAATAAAGCAGAGCCCCTCCTTGCCGAGTGATGGCTGCACAAGGTGGCTAAACAAAAAGTCTAGCCAAAGCGAATAATCCTCACCACAAACTGTCACCGCCTCTGAATAACCATTTTTGTCGGCACAATTTATAAAGTCATCGATGCTCGCTGTGAGCGGATCAACCCCCGTTGCTTGCTGAAAAGCTTCTGAGTAGTTTTGCTGAATGGTGGGTTGTTTTAATACTGCAGGAGCGAGCTGTGCAATCAACTTTTCAACTTCATCAACAAGCTGCTGCAGATCAAAATCGACCCGATACCACTCTAAAATAGAAAACTCAGGATTATGAAAACGCCCTGCCTCACCATTTCTGAATGCTTTACAGATTTGGAAAATTGAGCCACTTCCAGCAGCAAGCAGCCGTTTCATCGAAAACTCAGGGGAACTATTTAGGTAAAGGGCTAAACAATCAGTCGACAGAGGATGATCAAAAGAGGTTTTAAAAGGGGTAATATGCGGATCTGTTCCCGCTGCATTTGAAAGCAGCGGTGTTTCAACCTCCAACACATTGCGCGCATCAAAGAACTGGCGTATTCCTTTAAGCATTACTGCACGCATTTTTAATGCAGCAATATCACACCCTGGTTGCCAGTCTACCTTCATACAGTTAAAGCCGGCAGGACTAGCTTTTTACACGCCCTGTGTACTCACCCGTACGCGTATCAATTCGCACCACTTCACCAATCTGAACAAACAGAGGCACACGAACAACCGCACCAGTCTCCATTGTTGCTGGTTTCCCGCCCCCACCAGATGTATCACCTTTAAGGCCTGGGTCAGTATCAGTAATTGCCAACTCAACAAAATTGGGGGGCGTCACCAATAAAGGCTCACCATTCCAGAGCGTCACAATGCAGTTATCTTGCTCTTTTAGCCATTTCGCATTATCACCTAATGCCGCTTCAGCACAGGAGTATTGCTCAAATGTTTCTGGCTCCATAAAGTGCCAGAACTCTCCATCACAATAGAGATACTGCATTTCCAGCTCAATCACGTCAGCCCCTTCAACCGACTCACCTGATTTAAAGGTTCGCTCAATTACCCGGCCACTTCGCAGATTTCTGATTTTCACTCGGCTAAATGCCTGCCCTTTTCCTGGCTTAACAAACTCATTTTCAATAATGCTGCAGGGATCATTATCCAGCATTATTTTAAGTCCGCCTTTGAACTGGTTAGTGCTATAGCTCGCCATCTTTTCCTCTTAATTTATCCAATTAGCAATCTGGCCATTATAATGGAGTGTCAATTCGAGAGAAACTATATCCTTTATGTATTCCAGTGCTGCCCCAGCGATTCAACAGACAACTTGGCAACAAGCGCTTGCTCGTAGCTGCACACAACTTCCAGAGCTACTTAATTACCTTGAGTTAAAGCCAAGTGCCGTGCCAATCAGTGCTGATGCAATGGCAAAGTTTCCACTACGAGTCACTTATGACTACCTATCCCGTATCGAAAAAGGCAACCCAAACGACCCTCTTTTGCGCCAAATACTGCCTATAGAAGACGAGTTAGCTTTTAACAGCGACTACACAGCTAACCCCGTTGGAGATATTGAAGCTGAGCAAGTTGCAGGAATTTTACATAAATATCATGGCCGCCTGTTGCTTATCACTACGGGCGGTTGCTCCATTAACTGCCGTTACTGCTTTAGGCGCGAGTACCCATATAGCGGCAATCAGACAAGCAAAAGTGTCGAGCAAGAGGCGATGGATTACATCGCGCAGCAATCAGAGATTAGCGAGGTTATTTTGAGTGGTGGTGATCCACTCATTCTAAATGATGCACGGCTCTCTTCACTTGTCTCACAACTTGAAGAAATTCCTCATTTAAAACGGCTACGCATCCATACTCGGCTTCCTGTAACGCTTCCCTCCAGAGTTGATCCGCTTCTCTTAACATGGCTTTCCAAAACAAGATTAGCTACCTCCCTTGTTTTGCATGTCAACCACCCCAATGAGCTAGATAACGCTGTAGGCGATGCTTTATTAAAATTGCGACAAGCTGGTGTTACGCTTTTAAACCAGAGCGTCCTCCTGAAAAACATTAATGACAGCGAATCTACCTTATGCCAATTGAGCGAAGCTCTTTTTCAATATGGCGTCCTACCCTACTATCTCCATCTTCTCGACAAGGTTTCTGGCAGCCAGCATTTTGATATCCCAGATGCAGATGCTTGCCAGCTATATCACCAAATTCGTAGTAAATTGCCGGGTTACCTCACCCCAACACTTGTACGTGAGCGTAGCGGTTTTCCATATAAATCACCCATTTTATGAACTAGCTCTCAACCTTCAGAGCTATTTTCCTGAAAATCCCAGTTATTAGCCTATCCTTAAACGTAACTATTCAATTTAATTGAGGATGCAGAGCAGATGTATGAACCGACTTTAGGTGCTGAACCTAGCGCTGAGTTGCCTTTTAAGCTGACGACATCGGCCATTTCTGAGTGGATTGACCAGCTACCTGTCTTAAACACGGTACACTCAGCAGAAAAGATCTACCGAGTGTTACAGTCTCTTTCTGACCTAGAAATAGAGCCAGCACTTCGGTTTCAACTCCTTGAATGTTTGAATGGGACAGCCTGCCTGCTATCCAACACTCTAGAAAAACATTTTCTGGATGCCTCCTTTCCTCTTCCTAAAAAAGAGCAAAAGCTAGCTAAGCTTTCAACACATTTGCACAGAGAGCTTACTTCCAACTACGCCATAATTACAAAAAGTGAGCCGTTTCTTGGTTCAGGTAACTTTGCTCCCTCTCAGATCAGAGCTACTGTTGGGCATGCCCTGTATTCTTTGTCTCAAGAGCAGCTTCTAATCGCTCAGCGCTATGAAGCCTGTTCAACTCGGTTTTGGACACAATTTTACGAGCTTCTTGCCTTAGTAGAACAATTAGATATTCGGCCCCTAGATAACTCAAAAGAGAACTCTATCGACCTACTAATAAAGAGGATTCTCCTTTTCTCTATATCAAACCCAAACCGCTTTTCACAGCGTGAAATCAAAGAGCTCTACTCACTCTTTAAGTTGCATGCAGAATTGGCACAGCTAGATAATCATCCCTCCAACAACCAATCTAAAAAAGCCGGATTCTTTATCGAGCTGGGGTATTTTCAGCCACCTCGGCACATAAGCCGAATAACGCCAGATTCTTCTGTCTCAACGCTAAGGTACATCCATACTAATGACTTAGTTGAGTATCTTATTGACCAATTCAAAGCTCTGCTCAATACAGATAATGGCAACTGTCTGTTCTCCAGCAAACGAATGCTAGGGAAAGTTGTAAGAAGTCTAGGCGCTCCTGAACGGCGAAAAAACCCAAGACTCCAAAGTGAATCGCCAGCATGCACGGTTATCCCAGGCCTTGAAAACATCATCTCTTTTCTCTCAAATCCTGACAGCGCAGGAAAAACGAAAGAGGCTATTAAACCTGTACGCGCCAGTGAGCTTTGGAATGATATCCCTGACTTTGACATCATTCCATTAGACACAAACAACCTCCAGACTAATGCATTTAGTAATAATGAGCACGGTGAAAGTATTGCACACTCAGCGCTTACAAAGTCAAAGAGCATGATTGCAAGCACTGACATTTGGGGCAAAAAACCACTATCACGCCCTGAACTAAAAATAAAAAATCTTGACTGCAAGATATTAGATATCAGCACTAAAGGCTTCCACCTGCTCTGGATAAAAGAGGCGAATGCAAACATAAAAGTTAGCGAAATAATTTCTATATCACAAGCTGGACAGCCCATGAAAACAGGGGTTGTCCGCTGGATTGAAAATGACAGGCGGTCAGGACTCTCATTCGGAATAGAGCTACTCTCACCAGTCACTCAAATTGTAACCGCAAGCTCTCCCAAACAGCCTGACTCTGAAATAAAAGGCCTGTTAATACCAGAACTACCCGAGAAAAACATCCAGCAAAGCATTCTAGTTTCCCCTTCAAAATACAAAACGGGTGGTTGGGTTGACCTTAAAGGGAAAACAGTCTCTAAACGCTACCGACTACAAAAGCTGCTCGAGACCTCACCATCATTTAACCAATTTTCCCTATTTAAACTGGACAATAGCTAGAGAGTTACAGAGAATGAGGTGAACAAAAGGAAAATGTCTACCCATGATCGCCACCAAAAAAAGGCTAATTCTTGCTATCGATGTTAAGCGGGAACAGATTGAAAACTTGGCAATGCTATGCGTAGAAGGCGATGCGAATATCACCTTTCATGCCATCTCTTCAAGTGATTACCTAAGCAATAAAGAACACCCAGAGCCTAGCCTGATTTTATTGAACATGACTCAGACCTGCCAAGAGTCGTCAAGGGCTATTGAGGCAATCTCAGAATCACCTCACCCCATCATACTAATACACCCAACAGACTCTTGCTGCACAACATGGTGGATGCCAACATATCCTCAATTACGAGACTGCCTACCGGACAGGGATAACGAAAGAATTTCAACCGCTATTCTTCGGGAAATTGAAACGCTAGAGCTAGAACACCGTTTAAAAGAGAGCCAGTTCAAACTCAATAACATCAGCCAAGGGCTTAACTCTATTATCTCTAATGGCCATGAAGCTGCAGCCTTAATTCATAATGGCCGATACCTAAAAGCAAACAAAGCCTATCGAAAACTTTTCTCTCTCAATAATGATCAAAGCCTCAAAATATCAGCCATACCCCAAGTTTTTATCGACATTGAGAAACCTCATTCAGCATTGGGCCCGCAGAGCAATCAAAGGCTTGAGAACTGCTCTATAACACTACAAACAGGAGAAGTTTTCCAGGCTGAAATCCTCGCGTTTCCTCTCACCATTAAAAATAAGCAGTGCCTTCAAATATTAGTTAGGAACCCATCTATAGGTAAACTTAACACTGAAGCGGCCCAACAACTCTTACACAGAGATGAGCTCACAGGCCTTATTAATAGGCAGTATTTTCTAGAGCAACTGAAAGAGCGGACAGAAAATAGAGCCTACAAAATCGACGGGGGGCTGGCTCTAATCCTTATTGACCGCTTCAAAGCGATACGAGAGGAAAGAGGTATTCTCTATAGCGACCAACTATTAACCAAAGTTTCTCGATTGATTGAGGACAACTGCCACCCAGATGATCTTGTTTCTCGGTTTAATGATGCTGTTTTCGCCGTTTATACCTCACGCTTAAAAGCCGAGGCATTCTCTAGCCTAATCGAACATATTCAACAAAACACTGCTGAAACTTTGTTTGAATCGGGAGAAGATTATCTGCAAATAACCTGTAGCGTTGGAGCAAGCCTCTGGAGCGACCAGCTCTCCGATATGCAAGAGCTCATAACACGCGCAGACCAAGCATGCGCCAAAGCAGCAAAAAATGGCGGCAACCAGATTCAACTCTATAGTAGCCTGTCAACACCAATTGGTTCCGCGCTGCACGAGCAACAACAATCTGCCGAAATTTCGGCCGCTCTCAAGGAAAATCGATTCCGCCTAATTTACCAGCCAATTGTTCATCTCAATGGAGGAGAGGTAGAAAGCTATGCGGTACTTCTCCGCATGATTGATAGCGAGGGCAAACACATTTCACCCGACCAATTTATTCATCTTGCTGAAAAAACCGGGATGATTTACAACATCGATAAATGGGTTATCCAACAAACCTGCCTGCTTATCAAGCGCGCACAAATACGCAAAAACAATCGCCTGTTCTTCGTCAAGCTATCAGGTGAGTCACTCAACAATAAGAACCTTCTACCTCACCTATACAACTGCCTTCAGGAAACAGGTACCAACGGAAAGTCGCTTGTATTCCAAATAGACTATGCCGAGTCCAGAATACGACCAGCTATTCTTAAAAACTTCATTCTTGGTATAAAAAAAGTAAACTGCCAATTTGCATTTGATCATTTTGGGTTTGGAAAATTCAGATCAATGGACTTGCAGGAACCCCCTATTGACTATATAAAAATCGATGGCGCTTTTATCCGTAATTTACTGGACAACCCAGAATATAGGGCAACAATTAAGCGTGTAATCTCCGCGTCACGCCCATTGAATATAAAAACAATTGCTAAATCAGTCGAGGATGCCAACACGCTAGCCTCTCTTTGGAATCTTGGTGTCGATGCCGTGCAAGGCTACTTTCTCCAGGAACCTTCTGGAAACATGAAGTATGATTTTTCTTATAATGAGGATGAGAGCGCCTAAGAGAAACTACTCGTTCGAAATCCCATGTGGTACATGCCCTGTTGGGACATGCTCGCTTGCAGATTCACAATGCGATCGCTGATCATCGAAAAAGATATCAGCTCCAAAGGCTTTCAGAAAAGCCCCTTTATCCATTCCCCCTAAGAACAGCGCATCATCAATCCTGATTTCCCAAGCTCTAAGCGTCCTTACTACCCGCTCATGCGCTGGGGCTGAACGTGCTGTTACCAGCGCGGTTCGAATAGGCGACTGATCTGCATCATAATGCTTCTGAATCTGCTGTAAAGCGGCTAAAAATGATTTGAACGGTCCTCCCGTTAAAGGTCTTTTCGCCTCAGTTTTCTCATTTTGGGTAAAGGCATCTAGCCCATGCTGTTTATAAACCCGCTCAGATTCATCTGAAAAAAGCACCGCATCACCATCAAAGGCAATCCTTAACTGCCCTGAACCGGAGGCCGTTTTCCCTGATGCGTAAATGGTTGCCGCCGCAAAACCTGCCTCTAATGTTTTTTCAACATCATCTGCATTGGCCGATAAGAAAAGATCTGCTCCAAATGCGCGAATATAAGAAAAAGGGCTTTCACCGCTCGTAAAAGCAGCTCGGGTGATATCCAAATTATGATGCTGAACTGAGTTGAATATTCGCAACCCAGTATCAGCACTATTTTGCGAAATCAGTATCACCTCAACCGCCGGTTGCTCTTTCGAAAAATCCTTATTAATCGAAAGCAGCTTACAAACCAAGCCATAAGCGACTCCTGGCCGTAAAGCTTCGTCTTCATGATCGACTTGATAGCGGCAATAGGCCTCTGTCCCTTCACGCTTAAAAACATCATGGGATTCATCCAAATCAAACAGTGCTCTTGAAGAGATCGCAACAACGAGTTTTTTATCCATCATTCCCTAAAGCTGATAAAATCAGAACCGAGTCATAAAATAGTACCCACCATCTGGAAGATACAACCCATGCGGAAAAAATCAATCAATAAATACCTCGATAATCTTGAAAAGCATCTTTCAGAAGAAAACCCTGTTCTTCTTGATGCAACAAAAGGATTTAGAACGATTGATGAAATTGCCTCCGAAGTTGGGCTTCTGAAAGAGGGTGAATCAACTGCAAGCCAAATTCCTTGGTGGCCACTTATTTCCATTCTTGGCACCTTTTCCGCAGGAAAATCGACTTTCATCAACCACTATCTCGGCGCAAAAAGCCAGCGTACAGGAAACCAAGCCGTTGATGATAAGTTTTCCGTTTTGTCTTTCAGTAAGACGGATGAGATGCGGACGCTACCCGGCATTGCCCTTGATGCAGACCCACGCTTTCCTTTCTACCAAATCAGCACAGAAATTGATGAGGTAGCCGATGGAGAGGGACAGCGAATTAATGCCTACTTACAACTTAGAACCTGTCCCAGCGACCGTCTTCGTGGAAAGATCCTAATCGACTCTCCGGGGTTCGATGCGGACTCACAAAGAACTTCAACACTCCGCATTACTCGGCATATCATTAATATTTCAGATCTTGTTCTAGTACTATTCGATGCCCGCCACCCAGAGCCTGGCGCAATGCAAGATACGCTACACCATCTTGTTGAAGAGACTATCCAGCGACCCGATTCAGAAAAATTTCTCTATATTCTCAACCAGATAGATACTACTGCGCGCGAAGATAATCCAGAGGATGTCGTAGCAGCTTGGCAGCGGGCTTTAGCTGAAAAAGGTCTGACCGCTGGCCGTTTTTATACCATTTATTCTCCAGATGCAGCGGTTCCAATTGAGGATGAAAACCGGCGCGCACGATTTGAAAGTAAACGTGATCATGATCTTGCAGAAATTCATGACCGAATGCATCAGGTTGAAATAGAGCGTGCTTATCGAATTCTCAACGCCCTTGAAAAGACCACGCAAGAGCTTGAGAACAGCGCTATACCTCTTATTAAAGAGCACCTTGCTGAGTGGAAAAAAAAGGTGCGTGTTGTCGATATATTCCTGCTCGCACTCCTAACCACATTAACAGTAGGACTCGGTATCAGCAGTGGTTTTTTACAGGGCAGCATTGAATCTTTAATTCAGGGAAATCCCATTCTTTCTGGAGCGGGAGCGGGACTATTCATTATCCTTTTTCTAAGCGGACACTTTTCAGCCAGGAAATATTACGCGAACAAAATTGCGCAAAAATTATCAGAGCAATCTGAAAACCTTATTTTCCTCGACCATCTTGATAAAGCCTTTTTGAAAAACACAACACCTGGCAGGATTTTCACCGGCAGTAGAGTTGTTGGTTGGAACAAAAGGGCAATGAGACGGGTGGAAGAGCTCCTTGAAGATAGCAAAGAGCTCGTTCAAAAGTTGAATGACACCTTCACTGATCCTTCAGGAAAAGTTGTTACACGTGAAAAATAGACAGCAGTAACCTAGTTCACTGAGTGATCGTCTCATCAGCGATTACTAAAATAGTTGCCGTTTGATTGTAGTGCCCTAAAGAGCCACCGAGCGTCGTACCCTGCTCACCAAAGGTATTAAACCCGATCATCGGCACCTCTTCTCCCACAACCTCTCTAACAATTTCTTGATCATCGATATCGAGCCTGCACTTAAGCAGATGCCTCAATATGCAGTTAAAGATAATAATCGCACCAATCTTCTTTGGATTACCTGCATCTTTAATTGCATTACGAAGTGTCTCCTTAAAACTCTCGACTGCAAACTCACGATCAGACTCCATATGCGTTAGATAGGCACCTTCGGGTACCTCTGCGTAAAAAGTGAGGCTACTGTCGTCATTGGCCGTCATCACACTTTTAATTGTATATTGACCAAAAACATCCGATGACTTAATTCCCATTGGGTTTTCGGCAAATAGATCCGCATTCAGTTCATCAACACCTAACAGGGCTTTCATCGCCTCTTCGGCCTTCTGGTTATTAAGCTCGTAAACCGTTCGCCCCTCGGCCTTCGTCACTAAGAGCCCTTCATTTGATGGATAGTATGGGTGGCCCATCGCTGTCCCCATTTTCAAAGCACTGCTTAAAACAGCCATCACACCTGAATCCTCGTAAACACCGTTACAAAACTGATGCGTGACTGTATTACTTAAATCATTTGCCGTTGACCCGCCCACAACCTGACTGACTTTACCCACCTCTTTCAATAATGTTCTGAGAAAAGCCTCTTCTCCACCACTTGTTCCACTAGGGAGAACAATGTTCACGAAAGGTTTGATATGCGCCGCCTCTGATGCGCTTTTACCGCCCATCGCAATCGTCAACATCGACATCACAATCGGATTTGCCTGAACTGCGGCGTAAGCATCTTTGACCGCTTTTTGTGCAGCTGCATCAGGATCAACCGACAACCCTTCACCCGCACCAATGCCTACACTTAAATAAGAGCTCTGAAGTGTCATCACCGCGACACTACTATCAACGGGTGAGTCAGCAATACTGGAAAACTCACCAATTGCTGTGCCGCCAATGACTGCTGCATCACCTACAGCATTCTTCACCACATCATAAACGTCATGAGGATTATGTGTGGAGGCGCAAAAGACAATCACCAATATTGGCTTAGGGGTTGATTGCATGGCGGATTGAATCGCCTCTTCAGGGCAGGCAGAATGGCCCAAACCCACTTTGAGTACACTCATTTATTCCTCCGGGAATACTATTTTTTATTTATCTAAGCTCTTTGGGGGTGACCCTGACGAGTCCACCTAAAAAGCTATTTTGATCAGTGCTGATCTTAAGCCAGCTATCTGTTTAAAACTTGTTAGTGCTGCAAGGAAAAAATTCCTAGAACAGTAACGTATCGACAAGGTCGATCATAAATTCCATCTCTTCCTCATCCATCTCTTCAAAACCACTAAAACCAAGAGACTTCAGAACACCTTGCCCTTTTTCGTCTTCATTCATAGACAGCAAAGCCTGCCTAAAGCCATCTTTCTTATCAGCCAAAGCTGGGCCAATCATAAGAGAATGATGCACAACCTGTATTTGACTGCTAACGAGCGGTTTAAGCTGTTTGCGAACCATCGAAGAGAGGTCATTAAATGCTTCAGCAAGGAAAAAACCGACATCACTATTACCGCGCAGCAACTCTTTTGCCACCAAAACATAGCTATCACAGCTTTTCATCTCAATATTCGTCTTATCAAGATCAGCAGGCTCAAGCATGATCATCCCCATCATATGGACATCAGGATCATCGGTTGAAGCCAGTTTTATGCCTGACTGCAGCTCCTCTACACAATTAATTGGGCTCTCAGCATTGACCGCAATAATTGCCTCATCCGACTTTGACGCGGGTTTAACAAGTGGTGAAAAACCTTTCTCACGAACCAACATTGCTGCGTCATAAGGGTTCGCAAAAATCAGATCAACTTTGCCCTCTTCAATCGCTTTTCGTTGGGATTCAAAATCATTATAAAGCTCCAGATGGAAACCTTCTCCCAGCTGTTTTTGTATCCAAGTATTAAAAATAAACCAGCCTGATAGGTGGTCCGGCGTAAAGTCTGGGCTTACCGTAAAATTATATGGCATCTTATTCTCTCCGTAATCTGATAAGGCTGCTTAAAAGAGTGTTGGGTAGAGCGCGATGCACTCTTCAACTTTTTTACGAGAAGGTTTTCTACGAACAGAAGTAAACCCAACGACCTCGCCATTCCTCACATTTGGAATTGCGGTTGCCTTAACCCAATAATAGCCACCATCTTTACGCAGATTTTTGACGTACCCCTGCCACTTTTCACCACGAGCACTCGTGTCCCACAAATCTTTAAACGCTGCCGGCGGCATATCAGGGTGGCGCAAAATAGAGTGAGGCGCACCAATCAATTCCTCTTCTGTATACCCAGACATATCGATAAAGGACTGGTTCACATGGGTAATCATCCCCTTTGTATCGGTTCTCGAAACAATCAAGCGACCATCTGGATAAGGCGATTCAATTTCTGAATAAAGTATCTTACGAGGACCCCAGCCGTATAGTTCCAGAGTTACTTCCTGATATTCACCCGTGATATCTTCCGGTTTCATATCTTCCATATCATCCCTCCCGCTCTAGTGATAGAGCAATCATATCTGTTAGAGCAATTTAGCAATATTTTCAGCAGCCCTTTTAACATCGAGAAAGATCAATCCCAATTTTGCATTAGGTTTTGCCATCACGGTCAAAACAGCCTCATCGCCTGCATAGGTCATCAAAACGTAGCCGTTATCACCTTTAATCAGAACCTGTTCCAATGCGCCTCTCTCTAACTCCTGAGCGGTTCGGTCACCCAAAGAGAGCATTGCTGCACTCATTGCGCCAACCCGATCCTCATCCATCGCTTGAGGAAGCACTGCGGCCATCATCAAACCATCTGTAGAAATGACACCTGATGCCTCAATATCGGCTGATGTTCCATTCAAATCCGTTAAAACGGAAGTCAACATATCTGCTCTCATAACGCTCTACTCCTAACTTTCTATAATTTCTCTGGAATACAAAAACTTAAATTACAACTCAACTGAACTACTTGCATAGCGCCGACTCAACATCCAAATAAGCTCGACAAATTCCGGCCGGTTCAAGCAGGGAATACCTTCCATCACCAAGACAAAACGCTGTTTACCTATGTACAGAGGCCAGAAGCCAATCTTGCTATGGCCGGCTGCATCGACAATCGACCAGGCACTACTTGCCAAACCAAGATTATTAACCAGTAACCCCGACCGCCGTGCGTGTAAGCTAGCCAGCTCCGCACTTAAGGCCGATAACTCTTCTGCCACCTCATGCGGAAAGCCACTCGATGCTAGATAAAAGCCCTGCTCATCACCCAAAAGCGCCTTACCACTATTTGATAGTCGACCAAGTAGCTCTGGCAATACCTCTTCAAGCGGGCTATCCAAAACTGCTCGCTCTGAATCTAACCCTTCAACCCATGCCAAAGACTGTAGATGTTTTAACAGTTCAAGCGTCTCATCTTCGCTCTCCAAACCTGATAGCGCTGCGAGTGTTTCCGCGGTTAACGCAGGGGTTTTCTCTTGGCCCAACAAATTACGCAATAATGCTTTAGTCGAATTCCCCTCAGCTGCCGAAACTGCGCTGTAAGCACCTCCTGGCGTTGGGTGAAGAAACAATCCTTCGGTTAAAACTAATTCAGTCATTTCATTCCTCCACCAATCCCGGATCAAGGGTATAAAGTAATGCTTGCACAAGTAGCGAGACGTCTTCTGACTCCCGCGCATCAACCTCAAACAAAGGTGGATTCAGCCCCATTCCCTTCAAGTGAAGGTGATAATCAGTGATTGTTGGGCGAGGATTTTTATCCATCTGTGTCACTCCAACAACGACAGCTGTCTTATCGATAAACTCAGAAAAAGAGTCCATAAAAAAGCGTAAATCAACAAAAGGGTCTGTACGAGTATTGTCTAGCAGTACAACCAGACCAATCCCACCTGTTGTCAATATATCCCACATAAAATCAAACCGCTCCTGCCCAGGTGTTCCATACAGATGAATTGCTTCACCACCCTCAAGACGCATCACTCCGTAGTCCATCGCAACCGTTGTCGCTTTCTTACGTTCACGCGTCATATCACTCGCAGATTCATCTGTTGTGATCGGTGCATCATCGCTAATTGAGCTGATCGCTGTTGTCTTTCCTGCACCAACAGGACCTGTAAAAATAATCTTGTAATTACTCATCTCGTCTATTTATCCAATTTTTAAACGATCTAGGATTTTGCCAAACAGGCCGCGCTTTTTTGGTTTTTGAACAGGCTCAGGCGCAACAATCACATCAGCTTGCCGTTTAACCTGTCCAGCTACCCCAAGTGCTCTTGCTGCGCTATAAAAAGAGAACACATATTGCTGAGGCACATTAAGCACCCTAGCAATCTCCATTAGAGACCTAGGATGTTCCATCATCAACGCTGCAATCCTCATCGCATGAGGAAACAGCATCAAACGCGTCATATTTGGCCAGTGACGCAGATAAACAGGGCGCTCCAGATCTACCCCCAGCGGCACTCGCCCTTGAGAGGTCCAGAGCGATACTTTCCACAGAAAAGAGTCGATATTTTGAAAACCATCTTTATCGCTGATATCAAGACCATCTACATCATTTACAACCGAAATCGTCATTCCTGAACCTTTTCCATCCAACGCAGGGTCCGCACCATTCAGAACCTTCAGTGGCACCCTGCATGCAGCCTGCAGCTGTTTATCATTGGCATCGAGCCAAACTTCGTTTGTTCTCGGAAAAATCAGTAAAGGTTTCCAGCTGCCATCCAATTGAAGTATCTGGTTTTTGTTCAAGGCAACCTTGCAAGCTGACTGAAAATAACCCTGCAGATAGCTTTTCGGGTCGTAATGCGCGTCGTTAACTTGCCTCTCATCACTCATATCAACAGGCTGCAGTGCACCAATAAATGAGATAAAACTTTTCTCATCCAATTGCATTGCTGAACGATGAGTAGAAGGAGGCTTACTTTGGCGCTTAACACTCTTTGTTACAGCCGGTTGCGCCACCTGCTCAGAAACTGGTTCTACAAAAGCCTGCTTTTCTGCTTTCAGCTCTTCTCGACAGCCTGCTTTAACCTTATCCAACACATTCATCAGTGCTTTAGGTTGAAGCGGCTTTTTAACAAAAAAACTATCCTCATCATCTCTATCTTTCAATGACAAAAGAATAAATTGGTGCTCAGGAAATTTTTCACGCTGCTGTCTATAAAGAGAGTCTGAGTCAACCGCATCCATATCAACAATGCTGACGGTTGCCGTCCCATCCCCGACAATTTCACAGCTATTTTTACAAGGCCCCTGAAAGAACAGCTGAAGCATATGTTGCGTTCGACTATCCATGCCAACCGTTGTAACGAGGAGAGAGGGCTGAGCTTTCTTGCTCATTTATCTAACTCCTCTGATAATTTCTGTTGTAGTTCATTCCATTGGCCTAAAAATGAAGCGGCCTCATCGCCCAGTTTCCCTCTCATTCTCTTTAATGATGCTAAATCTCGTGTTGATTTGTAAATAGCAAGAAGGTCGTTATGAAGTGCCTCCCTTGAAGGGCTATCAAGCAGCCCCTTTTCAAGAATCTGTTGAGCTTGCTCTATCTGGCTATACTCAAGACATTCATGAGCCTCTTCTAACGGGTCGCGATCAATAGAGTTTTCTCCATTCCTGCCTTCAACAGTTTTAACCAAGTCCAAACAACCATTCACGCCTTTGCCTAAAACAGAGCCCGGTAAATCCGGAAGCCTGTTCTTACTCAACTCCTTTGCTGTATAGAGTGAAGCCAATTGCTCAAATTGAATTGACTGAAGGCCGCCCCTTGCACCCAACAACAACCGCTTGAAAAGTGCTCGACCCGAACCATCTAATGCAATCCATAAATCCAGTAGGGCTGCAAAAAGCAAGCCGTGATCTCCTTGGTCGTATTGAAACCAAATACGCTGAATGTGATTTTTAATATTTGAAGGATTGCGTGAAACTTCAGAACAAAGAAAATCTGACACCTTATTCTTGCGATCATCCGCCACCGCCAATCTCAATCCTGACGCATCTGCTATCTGAAAAATAGCGTCATGAATTACCCCTGATGAGGTTCCGTTATCTGATTGATCCGGATCGAAAAACAAAGAGTTATTCATAATATTTAGACAGAAGATCCTTTATTCAAAATGAAACAAGTCACTTTATGGCGTGAACTAGCATTGAATTTAAGGTAGCCCACATCTAAAAAAATACCAGTTACCCAGTAAGGAATTTTCTGAAACTGCTGGGTATCACACAAAATAGAATCTACCCGGGAAAAATTTGCCCCTGCTTGTCAAAATCTAAAGCTTTCTATATAGCAGTTCCCTGCTAAACTTTCAGCATGCTTAATCTCTACCTAAATGGACTCGTCAAGTGGCGCTGGGCGATCATTCTAGTAACACTGATTCTTGTCGGTGTTCTCTCAAGTGGGGCCCGATTTTTGGGGTTTACGAATGATTACAGAATTTTTTTTAGCGATGATAATCCGCATCTTTTAGCACTTGAAACACTCCAAAACACCTACACAAAAGATGACACTATCCTCTTCATTATTACTCCCAAAGATGGAAAGGTATTTACGCCAGGAACACTTGCCAGCATCGAATGGCTAACCAACCAGACCTGGTCAATTCCCTATACCCAGCGAGTCGACTCATTACAGAATTTCCAGTATAGCTATGGAAAAAATGATGAGCTGATCGTTCGAGATCTTTACCAAGATGCCCTTTCACTCAAAGAAAATGAGCTGACTGAAATAGCCAGAATAGCCTTAAATGAGCCTTTACTAAATGGCCGCTTAATCTCGAGAGACCGTAAAGTTGCAGGCCTCAATGTAACAGTGCAGCTTCCCGGAATTGATGAACAAAAAGAGTTTCCAGAAGTTGCTAATTACGCTAGAAACCTTGCACGTGAACTGGAAAAAGATAACCCAAACCTACAGATACGCCTAACCGGTGGCGTTATGATCGGTAATGCCTTTCCAGAAGCATCATTGCACGACATTGAAACATTAATTCCCATCATGTTTACCATTGTCTTCATTGTTCTAGCACTAATGCTTCGCTCGCTCTCAGCCATGATCTGGGCCCTACTGATCATTCTATTTTCCATCACCATGACCATGGGAACGGCTGGCTGGCTTGGTATTCGCCTCTCACCCCCTTCTGCCGGCGCATCTAACATTATTCTTACTGTTGCCGTAGCCGATTGTGTACATATGCTCGTTAGCTACCTGCATGCAATGAGAAAAGGTTGGATTAACCGCCTAAGCTGGAAAGAGCAACGCATACAGGCAACTCGAGAAACGCTCTCTATAAATTTATCCCCGATTTTTATTACCAGTTTGACCACCGCATTGGGCTTTCTTAGCCTTAACTTCAGCGATTCTCCCCCTTTCCATGATTTAGGCAATATTGTTGCGATGGGCGTTGTCTTCGCCTTCCTGCTATCTATAATTTTTATGCCCGCACTGATGATGGTGATGCCCATATCAATTCGCCCGTACAAAACACAGGGCAACCAATTTATGAAAAAATTCTCTGAATTTGTGATCGGTAGGCGCTGGAAACTATTAGGAAGCATGACGGTCTTTATCTGCCTACTCTTCTCTTTCCTCCCAAAAAATGAACTCAATGATGATCTAATTGCCTATTTCTCACCCGAAAATAGCTTCCGTGCCGATACAGACTATGCAACCGAACATCTCACCGGCATGTATGTGATGGAATACTCACTAGGCGCACAAGAGGCAGGCGGAATAAATGATCCACTATATCTACAGGTGACCGATGCATTTGCAGATTGGTACCGCCAACAACCCGAGGTACTGCATGTATACAGCATTGCGGACATCATCAAGAGATTGAGCAAAAACATGCATGATGATGCTCAAGAATGGTACCGAATACCGGCCTCCCAAGAACTTGCGGCACAATACATGCTGCTTTACGAAATGTCGCTTCCTGAAGGGCTAGATCTCAATGATCGCATCAATGTCGATAAGTCGGCCTCACGCCTGACCGCTACCATCAAATCAATCAGCAGCAATGAAATGCTCAGTCTTGAGCGGCGGGCCGATGACTGGCTTAAACAAAACGCACCAAAATATATGTGGGTAGATGCCGCAGGCCCTAACCTCATTTTTGCCCATATTGGGGAATCAAATATAAAAAGCATGCTAGAGGGAACATTAATTGCGCTCGGTCTAATCTCACTTGTACTCATATTTGCACTTAAATCCTTTAAACTCGGCATCCTAAGCCTATTACCAAACCTTATACCGGCCGGCATGGCATTTGGTTTATGGGGTTTAATAGATGGCCAAATAAATCTTGCAGTTTCTGTCGTCGCCAGCTTGACACTGGGTATTGTTGTTGATGACACCGTTCACTTTCTTAGCAAATTTCAATATGCCAAAAACACGCTTCAAAAGAGCCTTACAGAAGCTGTTGATTATGCCTTTATTCATGTTGGAACTGCATTATGGATAACCTCAATCGTTTTAATTGCCGGTTTTCTAGTGCTCACACTTTCAGACTTTCAACTCAATGCAAAACTAGGGCTGCTTACTGCAATCACAATTGGTTTTGCCTTGATAGCCGATTTTCTATTCCTTCCTCCACTCCTTATGCTTGGGAAAGACAAAAAATGACCTTATTGCGACTGTTTCTCTTAACACTAACAGCACTCTCATTTTCCATAAGTGCCCAGACTACAGATCCTTTCAAGCGGGGTTATGAAATCGCCAAAGAAAGTGAACGGCGAGACGATGGCTGGCAAAATTTCAGCGCTGATTTAGCGATGATTCTGAAGAATAAACAGGGAGAGAAAAGCGTCAGAAAGATCAAAAGCAAAACACTCGAAGTAAAAGGAGATGGGGACAAAAGCCTGTTACTTTTCCAAACACCTCGGGATGTGAAAGATACCACCTTCCTTACCCACTCCCACAAAACCCGTGATGATCAATGGCTCTACCTACCTGCTCTAAAACGGGTTAAAAGAATCTCCTCTTCAAGCAAAGGTGGTTCATTTATGGGTAGTGAATTCTCTTATGAAGACATGAGCTCACCCGAACTCGAAAAATACACCTATAAATATATTCGTGATGACAAATACAAAGGGCGACCTGTTTTCGTTATTGAACGGTTACCCAAAGACAAGCGCTCGCTCTACAGCAAAAACCTGATGTGGATCGATCAAAAGCAGTATATCCCATGGAAGATTCAATACTACAACCGTCGCGGCACACACCTAAAAACGCTTATCTATCGCAAATACAAACGATACCTCAAGAAATTCTGGCGACCAGGCGAAATGTACATGGCTAATCTAAGAACAGGAAAAACCACCATTTTGGCCTGGAAAAATTACAAATTCAGAACCATAATTCGCAAAAATGATTTTAACCCAAGGTCACTTGCGAAAAGATAGATTGTCCTCTTTAAAATCTCCGCCTAACCCCTCTTTTCCAAAGAGGGGAACTTACCCCAGCGAAAAATAGCACCAAGGCTATCACCCAATCTCCCCCCCCCTTTGAAAAAAGGGGGGGGGATTTGCCAAAAAAACCTCAAGCACTCAACTTAGCAGACAACTCATTCCCAAAACAGCTAGAAAAAAGCGCATAAGGCGCTTTTCCGGAATCAATTATTCTCTGAATCTGCTTAGACTTGCTCGATGCAAAACAGTGCGAGTGCTCAATATCTGCAAAATAGGGAAAACGTACACCATTATGATTGCAAGCTGCCCCTGCCGGTGTGAATGGGATTTTAGCCATCGAAACCATGCGTGCTAATGCCGGTGTTGCCAGAAAATACCAGTAACCAATACCGTTTTGATTTGAATAGTCATAAGCCGCATAAATAAAGCGAAAGATGATTTCAGTCGCAACTTGCCTTTTCCGTAACGACTGCTCCAAAACACCTTCTTCAGCAGAAGCCTTCGGGTCATCAAGACAAAAAGCCTCACGCTTAATGCAAAGCCGGGATATTTCGGCTAGTTCTCCATCAACATGATCTGGCAAAAATTCTTTATCCAGCTTACATAATGAAGCTATCGGGAAATCACCTCCGGGTAAAACAAGACGCATTGCAGCAACCCAATGTTTCGTATGAATATCCCGCACAACAAAGTGCACCGCTCTCTCGTCAAATAGGTCAACCTCTTCCCTTTCAGAAAAGGCTGTCGCGTCTTCAAACCCACGCTCTTCGCAGTAAACATCATAACGAAGTTGGTAGTGAATCTTTCTTGCTAAGCCAGTATCCGCAAGGAAGACTTCAAAATGGGTCTCAAACATCTTCTCTCTCAACGAAGAATTTCACAGTATCCTTTTATGTCTAAATAACCAATGCGGTCAACCATAGATCTCCACACTACGAAAATAAACTGTCTATACTTAAAGGCAATAAACCCAAATGGGGAAAACCGTGTCTAATTTTAACTCACTCCGCATGTCATTTCACGAATACTTCAAAGCAATCCCGGCGACAAGCGATGAACTCAAAAATGAGGTATTTCGAATCCGTTACGATGTCTACTGCGAAGAGCTTGGCTACGAAGATACCAAACAGTTTCCAGATAGGCTTGAACAAGATAGCTACGACCCCCACTCACTACACTGCCTGCTTTGGCACAAATCGAGTGACAAATTTGCTGGCTGTGTGCGGTTAGCTAAAACCTCTCCTGAACTAAATAGTCAAAAACTGCCATTTGAATTAACCTGCGGAGATAAAATCGATCAATCAATCGTTGATATCAAAAAGCTCCCGGCAGAAAGTTATGGTGAAATTTCTCGCTTAGCGGTGCGAAGCGCATTTAGAAGACGTGCTGGAGAGAAAAACACCCCTTTTGGGGTGGTTCCAGATGCTGGGCCAGAACTTGAAGAGCGAAGAAGTTTTCCTCTCATCGCCTTTGGGCTTTATCTTTCCGCGGCCGCATCGGGACTTAATACCGGCTTAGAAAGAGCATTCGCGATGATGGAACCGAGGCTCGCTCGGAGACTAAGAATATTTGGTATTAATTTTGAACAAATTGGAGAGCCCGTAGAGCACCGAGGCCTAAGAGCACCCTTCCAAATAACAGAGAAAGGTCTTTACAGCCGAATGCCTGAAGATCTTAAACTACTACTTAATGATATTCGGCAAGATGTTATGACTAAAAATCCGACAGACTGATATGGAGTGATTTCCTACTACCTAGAGCGTTAAAAAAGTGACGTTATCCACTCTAGCACTGCTGTCTACAAATACTGTTTTAATTCCCCTCTTTAACAAAGAGGGGTTAGGGGAGATTTGAATTCAATAAAATCCCCCTCAGTCCCCCTTTTCCAAAGGGGAAAGTTAAAAGCCTAATATTTTTGAGAAAGAGAAATGAGCAAAATTTTTAATTACGAAACCGCCTTCTCAAGGAATATCGGTTGGTTAACCGAAAAAGAGCAACAATCATTACGCAACAAACGCATCGCCATCGCCGGCATGGGCGGCGTTGGAGGCAGTCACCTGCTTACCCTAACTCGTCTCGGTATCGGAAAGTTTCATATTGCAGATTTCGACAGCTTTGAAGTGGCCAACTTCAACCGACAAGCTGGCGCCAATATGGAAACAGTCGGCAGGCAAAAAGCCACATCACTGGCTGAACAGGCAAAACAGATAAATCCAGAGCTGGATATTAAAATATTCTCATCGGGTGTTAACAACGAAAACCTGTCAGAATTTTTAACCGATGTTGACCTTTATGTAGACGGATTAGATTTTTTTGTACTCGATATTCGCAGAAAGGTTTTTGATTTATGTTATCAAAAAAGTATTCCCGCCATCACCGCCGCCCCACTCGGCATGGGAACCGCTTTACTTAATTTCCTGCCGGGTAAAATGAGCTTTGAAGACTACTTTAGACTCGAAGGCCAAACAGATGATGAACAGCAAATTCGTTTTCTACTCGGCCTCTCTCCAGCCATGCTTCAACGCAACTACCTTGTAGACCCATCTGCCGTCGATTTTAAAAACAAAAAAGGGCCTTCGACACCAATGGCGTGTGAACTCTGCGCAGGATTGGCTGCGACGCAGGCATTAAAAATATTAACCCGCCGTGGCAGCGTACTTCCTGCTCCTTGGGGGCTGCATTTTGATGCCTACCGAAACAAAATGGTTAAAACTTGGCGACCTTGGGGAAACAACAACCCTATACAGAAAATAGGGTTGGCAATTGCCCGTAATCAGTTAAAACAGATGGGGAACTAATTCAAGATGAAAGAAAAAATTGAACAGATAATTGAAGCTGCAATTCGAGCCCCATCTGGAGACAATGTACAGCCATGGAAGCTCGATATTGCAGGCAACAATCAGGTCGATCTATTTAATCTTCCTGAACGCGACCCCTCCTACTTTAATTACAAACAGATGGCCTCGTATATTGCGCATGGTGCACTGATTGAAAACTTTATGATTGCCGCTAAAACATTAGGCTGTATGGTCGAACTATCGCTCTTTCCTTCATCCGACAACCCAAATCACGTTGCACAATTTAAGCTGACAGAAACAGAAGCCGAACCTGATCCACTTTACCCCGCTATTTTCAAGCGACAAACTGACCGAAATCGTTTTAAATCAACACCACTCACGCAAATACAAATCGAAAACCTGAAAAGCTCTACAAGCTCAATCAAACAGGCGACATTAAACCTAATCACGAATAAAGAGCAGAAAGACAGATTAGCTTGGTTGTTACAAAACAACGACCGTCTTGTTTTCGAGCACAAAGCAATTCATAAATTTTTATTTGAACAAATCCGTTGGACTCAAGAAGAGGTTGAGACCAGCCAAGATGGAATGCCAACTGAAACACTCGGGTTAAACCCTATTGAGCGATTTTTATTCCCCGCTTTCAAACAATGGAAAACTGTAAAGTTTTTCAACAGCCTCATGTTATCGAGAGTTATAGGGCTAAAAGGCTGGTTTAACTGCCGGACCTCGTCGGCATTGGGGCTCATCACCATTAAGGAAAATAATCCGCTCGGTTTTTTAAGTGCTGGGCGCGCGACACAACGAGTTTGGCTACAGGCAACTTTAGATGGATTGTCCTTTCAGCCTGTCACTGGACTTTTTTTTCTGTTTCAACGGGCTAAAGGCAGTAACTTAGAGGGTTTCAGTCAGAAACAAATCCAGTTAATTCAAAAAACCAAAATAGACCTGCAGCAACTTTATGGTTACAAAAACGATATACCCGCAATGGGGTTTAGGATCGGAGGTAGATGCAAGCCTATAGGGGAGCCATTAACAAAGAGAATCCGCTGGACAAAGTGAAGAACAGATAAATAAAAAGCCCCCACCAAAACAAAGTCTGATGGGGGCTTTTATACAAACTTCTAGCGAGCCACTTGAGCGTAAAGGCTTGGCTTGATTCATTAGCTCCTGAGGCATCAGGAGCCCAAATACGTGTCCAAGCAGAATAAATGGCTACCGCTTGAGTCCAGGCTCAAACAAAAAAACCTGCGGTACCAAAGTGCCAGGAAATTCTATTCGTAAAGGCCTTACCATGAAGCCGGGCATAACGAGATAAAATGCTTATGCAAAAAAGTAAGGCCTAACCTCTTTATTTTCTAGAACTAAATTCTAGATTAAATCACTTTTTTCTGTACAGAAAAAAGCCCCCTTAACTACTAGGCTAAGGGGGCCATTAACTTTTGCAACTACTATTAGTGGATCAGGCTCCTTTTCTTTTACCTCTCAAGCCAAAACCCAATAATCCAAGGCCTAGTAACGCAAGTGAGCTTGGCTCTGGTACACTAAAACGATACTGACCGTTATTAGATATAACAAAGTTCGTAGGAGCAGTGTTAGTAACAGGTAGCCCAAGTTCCGCCAACTCTGCTACCAATAAATCATATTGAGTATTGCCAGTATTATCCGCTACAACCGAAGCATTTGTAGTCACGAACCCAAACAGGATTGGGTTAAGTGGATCAATCATCGTAGACAGGTCATTCATATTCTCATCGAAGAACACCCCTACATCAAGTGAAGTTGCTTCAAAAATGAACGTGAGCAACCCATTTGGGACGCCAGAAGCATCAACAAACCCACCGCCACTATACAGTGAAAAAGTTCCCAATGAATCCCCTTGGTTAGCACCAAAAATGCCCGCCGCTGTTCCATAGTCATAAACCGGATCAGCAAACAACTCAAGATCTCCGCCAGTAAACGATATCCCACCACTAAGTGATCCAAAACCTGTACCGTTTTCAAACATTGCTGTTAGCTGCACAGAAGGAATGACGCTGTCATTCGCATCGGCTAGTGATGTCAGCGCCGCTCCACCATTATTCCCAGTAATCTGAAAGAAGCCTTCGTCTGTAAAAGTGAAGTCAGTTGGATTAACGAAAGTATTTTCAACATAGCTATTACCCGTTATATCCAAGTACTCACTCACTTGAACCAGGCTTCCATCTTTATCCGCATCCATGTACCAATTTTGTAAAAAACCAGCAGAAGCCGCAGCTGGGGCAAGCGTTCCTGCAACCAATAACGATAATAATTGTTTTTTCATTTTCTCAATCCTTATTTCATAAAAAATTACACTTCGATTTCATATGAAGCACAGGTCATGCCAATGACAAAATTAACCTATAAAACAAGCGGTTGAAATCAATCTGCGGCTTAACAACTTCACTTTAAAAAAAAATGTAAAAAAAAGTGACAGCTCCCTGGGGGCTACTCCAAACCATTACCAGCCCTTAGGAGAAAAGAGATTAGCCCTTCCATTGCTTGAGGAGAGCCTCAGCCTCTCGTCGCTCGCTAAACGCTTTTTGCTCAAATAACAGAGATCGCAAAGTCTGAATCGCCTCAGCTTTTTTACCATTCTTCTCCAATGCAATTGCCAAGTGGTATTTTAAAGAAGGCGCTTTTGGTGATAATTCTACAGCACGCTCCAGTAATGTCAGTGCCCTTTGAGCCTGCCCATTTTCCAACAGAACCATAGCCAGAGTATCCATGACAGGAACAAACTTCGGCGCCTTTGCGTAAGCTCCCTCTACATAACTCAGCGCCTTAGCAGGCTCTGTTTTACGGAGCCTCCATGCCAAATCATTTAATGCAAAAATGTGGTCCGGCCTTAGCTCCAGAACTTTTTCAAGCTCTGTTATGTTTGCTTTTTCCTTTTCGAGCATGCCATAGATCGTAGATAGCACATAGTGTGCCCCAACGTCACCGGGGTACTCTTCCAGCCATTTATTAAGCGTCGCGATCCCTTCTTTTCTTTTACCTGCCGCGAGTTCTGCCCTTGCAAAGTTAACAGCCGCTTTTGTTGAAGGCTGCTTCTTCAATACTTTTTGATAAGCAATGGTCGCCTCTTGTGGTTTTGAATTTTGCAACGCAAACCACCCCTGTAGATTTAAGACCTCCACCTGCTCTGGAAACTCTTGAATCAACCCAGATAGCTTTCCTTTCGCTTCCCCTCTCCCCCCTTCAATGGTCAACAATTTAACCATCGCCATACGCGCCCTTACATGTTGAGGATTGAGCTCAAGTGATTTACTCAGCGAGTCTCGCATGTTTTTAGCATCAGCACTCGCCTCATAGGCACTCGCCAACATAAACTGCACATCGGCCGAGTTAGGTACCATCTCAACCAACTTCTTTGCCGTTTCAAGCGCCCTAGTTACATTTTTATCTGCCAGTTGCGCATCAAACAACGCCGATAGCAATTGCAGATTATTTCCATACTGCGCTTTAACCTCTTCCAACAATGTCTGCGCACGCCCTGGCTGCCCATAGCGCGTATAATATCTGGATAAAACCAACCTTGGAACTAAGGCCTCTGGGTAACCCTCAATAGCCTCTTTTAACTGCACTTCCATCTCTTTAGTATTATTTTCCAGAACCTCCAGTGCCGCTAAACGCAGTTTCGTTTTTAAGTGTTTCGGGTTTTGCGCCAAAATCTCTGTGTAAAGTTCTCTGACAGCTGTATAGTCTCCCACTTTAAGCGCCATATCAGCTAAAGCATTCGCAGCGGTAGGGTTGCCTGAGAATTTCACTAGAACAGCTTCAAAAGCTTTTTTCGCCTGAGCTTGATCATCTTTTGCTAGGAAAAACATTCCCACCAAGTTTCCAGCAAAGGGGCTATCGGGGTATTTGTTTTTTATTCGTTCAAGAACCTTTTCAGCTTTACCATACTCTTTCGCTTTCAGGTGTGCCATCACGACAAAAGCATCACCCTGTTGAAAACCTGGAGCCAGTTCACTGGCCTGTTCAAGCTGCTTTATCCCCTTAGCTTGTTCGCCACTTTGCAAAAGCCCCAAACCAAGCCGTGCATGAACACCCGCATCATCTGGCTTTAGCTCAGCTAATTTCTGTAGGTACTCCATACCTTGATCCGTATTTCCTAAAGCAAACTCGATGTTTCCTAGGAGGTTCAGGGTTACAGGATCATTAGGGATGAATTTAATAACCGGATCTAAAAGCGCTTTTGCCTCTTTATAATCTTTTTTCTTGATCAGCACCTGCGCAAGCAGTTGGCGTGGCTTGATTGCATTTGGAACCGCCTTCTGGACACGGGAAAGATCGTTTTCAGCCTGTACCTGATGATTTTGCGCCAAGTGCACAATACCTCGATAAAAAACAGCTTGGGTGAAATTACCATTTATCTTTAGACTCTCATCCAATGCCGCCTCAGCTTCTGAAAACTTTTTTTCAAAAAAAGCCAGCATCCCTTCCGCATAATGGCGTTGAAATGATTTAGGTGCCTCTTTTTTCAATACATCAATATCTTTTTCTGCTGTCTCGAAATCTTTCTTTCCGATGCGCAGCAATGCACGCTGATACCGCGCCATTAGGTTTCTCTTGTTTAACTTGATCGCCTGTCCATAACTCTCTTCAGCTTTATCAAGCTCACCTTTAGCGCGTTGAAGTTCTGCTTGAAAGAGCCAAATATTGGAATCTTTTGGGGATGACTGTAGCGCTTCAGAAATTAACTGATCAGCCTCTGCACTCTTTTTATTGGCCACCGCCAGTTTAGCGAGACCTAGTTTTGCGGCGCCTGATTGCGCATCGACCTGCAATGCTCGCTCGTATTCTGCCTTGGCTTTTTCTGGTTTCTTTTTATATAGCCATGCATCTCCGCGGTAGCTAATGATTTTTGCCTGTTCTACAGGATCCAGATTGGCTGGCGCTTCGATTTCATCGAGAATTTCTTGGTATTTCCCTTGAGTTGCTAAAGCTTCTGCAAGCGAAGCCATAATTGCCTCTTTAGCAACTCCAAGCTCGAGTGCGCGTTTTAATTCTTTTTCCGCTGCAGGGCCAAACCCCATTTCTAGATTTAGTTCTCCCAACAAGCGCCTTGCCTCGGCATTTTTTGGATTCTTTTGTAGAGCGCTTTTAAGCTCAATTACGCCTGATTTAATGTCATCTTTATCGAGGAAATCTTTGGCTGCGGCTACATGCTCTATATCGGTTTTGCTACCAACGCTGTCACAACCTACGACACCTACCGATAAAGCTGCAGCTATCGCCAATGCAATGGCTGCTTTATTCCGTTTAATTCCTTTCATTTTTCTTCCTCAATATCAGACTATTTATTTAAAATTAACCTACTGATTGTAGCTGCTCCCTATTTTCTTACAATAGGCAAAAAAGGATAAGACCATCACGAATGGCTGCGTAGGTATTAGTGAACGGAATAACGCAGAGGCTGTTGCTAGGAACACATAGGGAGGCGATGATTTGATTTTTTACCTAGCTAAAAGAGGTGATTCATCACAGTACTTGCGTAATCAACCCCTGCTCACTATTTTCCACAGGCAAGTCAATATACATTTGGTAGCCGCTACCCGGTGCAACTTCCTTTTTATGTCCATATTGATCTTCCATTTCGGTTAGCTTGAAAAAGTGGCTTCCTGTTGGGGTTAATAGTTCAAGATTGTCGCCTACTTCAAAGTGATTTTTAACATCAATAATCGCTTTGCCGGTTTTTTCATCCCGGCCAATCACTTCGCCCACAAATTTCTGTTTAGGGCTTTCCGAGGCATTTTTGTGATAGGTCTGTAGCTCTTCGCTGTGATGGCGTTGGTAAAAACCATCGGTATAGCCACGATTGGCTAATGAATCAAGTTCACCCATTAATGCAGGATTAAACTGGCGACCCGCAACGGCGTCATCAATTGCTTGGCGGTAGACTTGTGCAGTTCTGGCTGCGTAGTAGTGCGATTTTGTGCGGCCTTCAATTTTTAAACAATCAACACCAATTTCGACCAGCCTTTGTACATGCTCAACCGCTCTCAGGTCTTTTGAGTTCATGATGTAGGTGCCATGCTCGTCTTCAAAAACTGGCATTAGTTCACCGGGGCGGTTTTCCTCTTCGAGCATATAGACTTTATCGGCCTCTGGATGGCGCTCAAAATTGGCATTTGAGGAGAGGTTATTGAACTGGTTCAGGTCGATCACCTGCTCAGCAGGTTCGGTCAGTTCAGATTCACCTTTTTTAATATCGTATTTCCAGCGACAGGTATTGGTGCAACTTCCCTGGTTTGCATCTCGATGATTAAAGTAACCAGATAATAAGCAGCGGCCTGAATAGGCGATACAGAGTGCGCCGTGGACAAAAACTTCCAGCTCCATATCAGGACATTGCTGGCGAATTTCGGCTATTTCATCGAGTGAAAGTTCTCTTGAGAGAATTACCCGCGTTAATCCCTGTTTTTCCCAAAATTTAACCGCTGCTGCATTAACTGTGTTGGCTTGCACAGAAAGGTGCACATCCATCTCCGGCCATTTTTCGCGCACTAACATGATTAAACCGGGATCTGACATGATGAAGGCATCGGGCTTCATCGCGATGACCGGCTCCATATCTTTAACGAAAGTTTTCAGCTTTGCCGCGTGTGGCATTAGATTGACTGCGACAAAGAACTGCTTGTTCATCGCATGCGCCTCTTTTATGCCGATCTCGAGGTTATCGAGTTTAAAATCATTGTTTCGGACACGTAGGCTATAACGCGGCAGGCCGGCATAAACAGCATCGGCTCCAAAGGCGAATGCATAGCGTTGGTTTTTGAGTGTTCCGGCTGGAGAGAGGAGTTCTGGTTTTTTCATAATGACTTAGGAAGGGGTTTTTACTACGAAGCTCACGAAGAGCACGAAGTTTTTTAAAATTTAGGTAGGTTACTATTTTAGTAAGGGGTGTAACCTAGCTCAACCACAGATTTTCTGTGCTTTATCCGCAGTTTTTGCAGGACAAAAGATTTTTAATGATTATGACACTTCGGCTCACTCAACCGTCTAGCTTTCGCCAAAGACACTCCTCGCCACTTTTTTTATCTAGAAAGTCAAGGTATTCATTATGCGCTGTAAGCTCTGCATCACTACAGCGTACTACTTTTAGTTTTGGTCGCTCTTTCGGCAATCGTTTAATCGCGAAACCATCATCACCTTTCTCATCAGCCTCGTCACCTAAGAGCAATGAGGTCTGGCCACCCGTCATCAGCAGGTAGACATCACTCAATATCTCAGCATCGAGTAACGCACCATGCAGTTCACGGTGCGAGTTATCAATACCGTAGCGTTTGCAAAGTGCATCTAAGCTGTTGCGCTGCCCAGGATGCTTTTTGCGCGCCATCACCAGTGTATCTAGCACAGTGGAGAAGTTGCCTATTTCCCCCTTTCCTCCCAGCAAATTTAACTCATGATTCAGAAAGCCAACATCAAAGGGGGCATTGTGAATAACGAGTTCGGCATCTCTGATGTAGTCGATAAAATCATCCACCACATCAGCGAAGAAGGGTTTATCTGAGAGAAACTCATTACTAATTCCGTGTACCTCTATCGCCCCCGCATCGATCTCTCTCTCTGGGTTTAGGTAGACATGGTAATGGTTTCCGGTCAAGCGGCGATTAACCAGCTCCACACAACCAATCTCAATAATTCGATGGCCCTCTGATGGGCTTAGACCAGTTGTTTCTGTATCGAGAACAATTTGTCTCATGATGATTTCCTACTCAGTAGCTCATCAATTCCTTGATTCGCCAGGTCATCGGCAATCTCATTTTCTCGATGGCCTGTGTGCCCCTTAACCCAAACCCATTCAACTTGATGCTGATGGAGTGCGGCATCTAACCTTTTCCACAGATCAACATTCTTAACTGGTTTTTTAGCCGCCGTTTTCCAGCCCCTTTTGATCCAGTTGGCCATCCATTCATTAATCCCTTTTAGGACATATTGGGAATCGGTGGTCAAAGTGACTGCACAAGGTTTATTAAGTGATTCTAGTCCCATAATTGCCGCCATCAATTCCATGCGATTATTGGTGGTTTCCGGTTCGCCACCGCATAGCCTCTTTTCCTGCCCATTAAAACGTAATAATGCACCCCAGCCACCTGGGCCAGGATTACCACGGCAGGCGCCATCGGTAAACAGTTCAACTTTTTTTATGGTCATCAGAATAACGAGAAACAGAATCGGTAATTGGGTCTGGTGTAAACAATGTCGAATCAACCCATGAGGGTGTAATAGGTGTCACTGTATAGGTTCTTTTGATCGCAGTAATCGAATAACCTATCGTCAATGAAGGGGTATATTTTCCCACAACTGTCTCTATCTGTCTGAATTTTCTCGATGGTAGAAAACTGTAACTTTCGCTCTCAAACTCAAAACTGAGCAGGCTTAACCAATCGTGCATTCGGTTTTGGCTGATAAAGTGACCACACCAAGGAATGCTTTTTCGGCCACAAAGCCGATAGTGAAATAGACGATACAATCCTCTGGGGTTAAAACCCAAAAACAGCAACTTACCTTCTGGCCGTAAAACCCGCTTTGCCTCACGCAAAACTTGCTGTGGGTTTGGCTCAAATTCTAAAGCATGCGGCATAATCACTACATCCATACTTTTGCTCGCAACCGGTAGAGCATCTAATGCTCCCTGTATCACCGGCACAGGGGCAGTCGTTTTCCTATTTCGGTCGACAATAACGTAATGCCGCTTCTGCTCTTCTGTTAAGAAATCATCTTCCCAAGAGACATACCCCATCTGCAGTATATTCCAGGCATGTACCTGTTTAAGCGCTTTTTGTAAGAAGGCTTGTTCTTGCTGGTAAATAGCCTGCCCAACCGTTGTCTGATACCAATTGCAGAATTCGCCTCGGCAGCCGATACAATGGGAAGGTCTCGGTGATAGTTTCATTATATAATTACGAGCTGCATCACAACTTTGTTGGAAAGTTCTACTAAAATATCACTCCATGAAGAAAACAACAAAATCTCTTCTCGTCATCTCCCTAGCACTTCTAGGCGGCTGCGTTCTAACCCCTACAGATAACGCAACTGATGAAATTCACACAAAGCGCACCCCCACGCCCATTGGCAAGATAGCGCTAAAGAGCGAGATTAAACTCCCTACTGATCTAAGCAGCCCAAAGATTGAGCAGCCACCAAAGAACGTTTGGGAGCGGTTATTTAAGAGTTACAAGCTCAGTGATATTGACCACACGCGAGTCGAGCAGGAGCGCAACTGGTACCTTAAACATCCAACTTATCTAAAACGGGTGCAGAAGCGGGCTGAACCTTATCTCTACTTTATAGCAACTGAAACTGAACAGCGTAATCTGCCGGCAGAGCTTGCTCTTTTGCCTATCGTAGAAAGTGCTTTCCAGCCTTTTGCCTATTCACACGGCAGGGCAGCTGGCCTTTGGCAGTTTATTCCATCGACCGCACGCGGCTTTGGGCTCAAGCAAAACTGGTGGTACGATGGCCGCCGTGATGTCTACGCCTCAACTCAAACTGCACTCGGTTACCTGGAGCGTCTCAATAAACGCTTTAGTGGTGACTGGTTATTAGCACTTGCCGCCTATAATTCTGGTGGTGGAACCGTAAGCAAAGCGATCAGAAAGAATAAAAAACGCAACAGACCAACTGATTACTGGTCTCTAGATCTGCCTAAAGAGACCCGCTCCTACGTGCCTAAACTACTTGCTATTGCCAGTATTTTTGCCAACGCGGATAAATACGGCATTGAGCTAATTGATATTCCAAACAGACCTCAATTCACCGTCATTGACACAGAATCACAGCTCGACTTGGCTCTTGCTGCTGAAATGGCTGAAATTCCTATTGAGGCGCTCTATAAACTCAACCCCGGCTTTAATCGCTGGTCAACCGACCCAGATGGCCCTCATCGCCTTTTGATTCCTCAAGATAAGAGTGAACTATTTAAAGAAAAACTGGCACAACTGCCCCCTAGCCAACGAGTAAAATGGACTCGCCACCGTATTCGTCAGGGCGAAACACTTGGCCATATTGCTAACCGCTATAACACTTCGCTTGCGGCGGTTAAAAGAGTCAACAATATTAGCGGCCATTCCATTCGTGCAGGAAAATACCTGCTGATCCCAACTTCAACTCAGAATCTGGCTCACTATAGCCTTAGTCAAGCGCAACGCAATCTGGCTAAACTGTCTGCAAAAAGAAAGGGGCAAAAGAGGATTCATACTGTGAAAGCGGGTGATACCTTATGGGATATTGCCCGTAGCCACTCAGTTTCAACTCGCCAGCTTGCCTCTTGGAATAATATGGCACCTCGAGACACGTTAAAGCTCGGGCAGAAACTGGCAATCTGGACTAAGGGTAGCCGCCATAAAAACAGCGCCTCCCCAATTAACCCTTTTAAGTCTGTTAACTATACGGTTCGATCGGGAGACTCGCTTTATCTAATTGCGCGCAAGTTTAATGTTTCAATTCCTGAACTGCGCAAGTGGAATCGCAAACGTATTGGGAAATATCTAAAACCAGGACAGCGATTAAGAGTGAATGTTGATATTACCAAGCCGACTGTTTAAGAAACCATTTTGCTAGTGGCTGCTATTTCTGTGGCACCGTAGAACTGAAAATCCCGCAGAACCTCGCATTATGTGCAAATACCGCTTTTATTCCCCTCTTTTCTAAAGAGGGGTTAGGGGAGATTTAAATTAAACCCCCCCTCAACCCCCATTTTACAAAGGGGGAAGTTAAAACAAGAATACTGCCAGCATAAATTCAATAACTTTTATCCAAACCCTTCCATATTTAGTTTGGGCACCGCTCCAATAAGACTTTTTGTATAAGGGTGCTGAGGATTCTTAAGCACCTGTTCCACCTCACCTATCTCAACAATACGCCCCTCTTTCATTACAGCTACTCGGTGGGCAATCTCGGCTACAACAGCCAAATCATGACTGATAAATAGATAACTCAGCCCCTGCTCTTTCTGGAACTTTTTCAATAAAATGATAATTTGCGCCTGCACCGAAACATCTAGCGCACTCGTCGGTTCATCGCAAACAATTAACTCTGGATTAACAGCCAATGCGCGAGCAATACAGACTCTCTGACGCTGGCCACCTGAAAACTCATGGGGGTACCGAAGTCGAGATTCAGGCGGCAATCCAACCTGCTTGAGTAACTTTTCGACCCGCTTGCGTCTCTTAACCTCACTCAACTCACCATTTAGCGCCTTCATCCCTTCGGCAATAATTTCTCCAATCAGCATTCTAGGATTCATTGAAGAGAAGGGATCTTGGAAGATAATCTGTAGTTTTCTTCTTGCCTGTCTGAGTTCACTTCGCTCCAAACTATTCAGATCCAAGCCATTAAACAGGACACGTCCACCAGAATTGGGTATTAAATGCAGCAGTCCTTTTCCAAGTGTTGTTTTCCCGCAGCCCGATTCACCCACAAGAGCCAGTGTTTCACCTTTTTTCAGGCTAAAACTGATCTCATCCACCGCACGAACATGGTCGACCACTTTTTTAAACAGCCCTTTGCGAATCGGGTAATAAACTTTAAATTGGTCTAATTCTAATAGTGCTTTGTGCTCATCATCTTTTGCTTGCGGATGGCAATGCTCTATAGAGGGAACCGCTTTGAATAGCTCTAAGGTGTAGGGATGCTGTGGATGGCTAAAAAAGCGCTCGCGACCGGCCTGCTCAACAACCTTACCTTTCTGCATAACGGCAATGTGATCGGCCATTTCCGAAACAATACCAAGATCGTGCGTAATCAACCAAAGCGCCATTCCATTGCGTTGCTGAATCTCTTTAAGAAGCGCCAGAACTTGCGCCTGAATCGTCACATCGAGTGCAGTAGTCGGCTCATCCGCAATCACCAGTTCTGGCTCTCCTGCAAGGGCTATCGCAATCATCACCCGCTGCCGCATTCCACCTGAGAGCTGGTGTGGATATTCATTAAATCGTCTGGCTGCGAAAGGCAGCCCAACCTGTTCAAGCAGCTCAACAACACGGCTCTTTAGGCTGCTTTGATCAACCAGCCGGTGAACTAAAATTGCCTCGCCTATCTGTTGGCCAATCGTCATCACAGGATTGAGCGAACTCATCGGGTCTTGAAAAATAATCGCAATCCGTTTCCCCCTAACAGGGCGCATTTGCGACTCTTGCTTTAGAAAAAGATCCTCGCCGCGATAAAGAGCCTGCCCTTTGACTATCTTCCCATTAGATGGCAATAACCTTAAAACTGATAGCGCCGAAACTGACTTCCCTGAACCAGACTCCCCCACCAAGGCAAAGCTTTCACCCGAATGGATATCAAAACTGACATCATCAACCGCAATCTGCCGCTCACCACCCTGCACAAAGGTGGTCATTAAGTTTTTAACAGAAAGCAGCAGTTCACTCATAGCTGAAGAAGGTGACAAACCCCTTCGAGACCAGAGTGGTCGAAAGCAACAGAGGTTGCCTGCCGCACAGCCGGTTTGGCGTGATAGGCGACACTTAACCCCGCTTTTTCAAGCATCAGCAAATCATTTGCACCATCTCCCATGGCAATCACTTGATTAGTCGATATCCCCAACTCAGCGCATAGGCTTTCCAGCAATGCCGCTTTCGCCTCAGCACCGACAATATCGCCAGAAACATGCCCTGTCAGTTTGCCCCCCTCAATCTCCAGATTATTTGCCAAGGTGTAATCCAGCCCGATCTCCTTTTTAAGCCGATCGGTAAAGAAGGTAAAACCACCTGAAACAAGTGCCGTTTTAATTCCTTTTTGTTTAAGGCCTGCTAGCATTTGATCTGCACCGGGATTCAACTTTAAACGCTCATCATAAACGCGCTGGAGCTGCTCTTCTGGAAGCCCGGCAAGTAGTGCAACGCGCCTGTTTAATGAATTGGCAAAATCCAGCTCTCCACGCATTGCTGCCTCTGTAATTTCAGAAACTTCAGCTTTTAACCCCTGCATATCAGCGATCTCATCGATACATTCAATTGCGATCAATGTGGAGTCCATATCGGTAATGAGCAGTTTTATCTCACTAGGGCTAAATGATTCTGGCAAACAATTTAGATCACAGCCAAGCTCTTTTCTCAGCAAATCAAGCGTTGCCCTATCAACAGGAGCTGAATGGCGTAACCGGTAATAGCCATCACGCTGTTCAAGCTCTCCAGTAATTTTCTTGGCTATCTGCCGCTTCTCACCATCGCTTAATGACGACCGATGAATGATTGTTGTCTGTTGCATTTATTTACTCTTAACTTATTTAAATTAATCTGATGCTCTACGTGGATCAAAAGCATCTCGAACCGCGTCGGCAAAAAGGTTTGCTGCCAACACCAGTGTGAACATAAAACTGAATGCCGCAGCTAAAGACCACCAGACCACAGGCTCTCTCGCCATCTCTAATCGCGCACTATTAATCATATTCCCCCAGCTATTGGTGGTTGGATCAACGCCAATATTGACGTATGAAAGCACTGCTTCGGCTAATACCAGTGCGCTAAAATCAAGCACAATCGAGATCAAAACGATGTGAAAAAGGTTAGGTAGAATATGACGAACAAGAATTACCCCTCGTTTAACACCCATCGCCGTTGCCGCCTGAACATACTCCATCTCCCTAAGCTTTAGTGTTTCAGCCCTTAGGAGACGGCACAACCCGGTCCAACTCGTAATACCGAGGATCAGGCAAAGGAAAAGTAGTCGCATATCGGCTCGCAGAGCAAGACTGGCAAACTGCTCTTCATGATTCGCCATATAGACCTGCATCATCAAAATTGAGGCTGCGATTAACAATACCCCCGGAATTGAACTGAGTGTGGTGTATAGGTACTGAATCACGTCATCAACCCAGCCCCTGAAAAAACCGGCAAGAATACCAAAGCTGAGTGCTAAAGGAAGCATTACAAGTGTTGTTAGAGTACCGATCATCAACCCAGTTCGGATGCTTTTCAGTGCCTGATAAAAGACATCTTGCCCCACTTTGTCGGTTCCAAAGAGATGATAATGGGGAGCAAGCTCCATCGCAGAGAAGGTGCACAAGGACAAAAACAGAATGGTGAGTGTGATCGCTCTAAGCGGCAGGGTGGTCGCGCCATTTAAAACCAACCCCAGATTCCTACGCATTTTACTCAGAGAACGCCATCTAATTAGGGCAAAGGAGGATGTAACCAAGAGCCAAAAACCCAAGCCTTTCAACATCCCTCCTGCGGTTAACGCAAGAATGTCAGATTTTTTTACACCCTCATCGACAAGGTGAGCACCACCATATTTTAGACGAGGGTAGTCCCAAACAACTTGGCCATTAGGCTGCTCAATCATCTCTTTCGCAAACAGCCGGCTCGCAAAGGGTGCCGAGTAGCTTTTCTCTTCTTGGAGACGAATTGGTGTCACCCATTTATCAAAGAGACTGATTGCTTCACCACTCTGCTGTTCTGAGCCTTTATCCAAGTCTGGGTAAAAATGAATTGAGTCAAGAAGCCCTATCACAACAAAGAAGAGCAGCACGACTAAGGAGACCATCCCGACACGATTTTGGGCCACTTTCCGCCAAGGCCTGCGAAGATGCTCTTTACGTGAAGCTCGCCAACCAAGCAGCAAAATTGCAATCGCAAGCAGGAAGATCAAAGCATCTGTCCAATAGACAACCATCAGGAGAGCCTCACCCGTGGATCGACAAGTGTGTAGGAGATATCGGTTAAAAGCAGACCAAATATATAAAGTAGCGAGCCAAGAAAGACCATCGACCGGACAATCGCAAAGTCCTGCATATTGATCGCATCAATGGTGTAACTGCCCAAGCCGGGAATGCTGAAGAATGACTCGGTGAGCAGGCTCCCCATAAAAAGCAGCGGAAGAATAACCACGACACCTGTCAAAATTGGAATCATCGCATTTTGGAGCACGTGCCTGAATAATACAGCTGTTTCGGAAAGCCCTTTTGCACGGGCTGTTCGAACATAATCTTTCTCAATCTCTTCAAGAAAAAGCGTTCGATACCAGCGTGTGCCCGAGCCAATCCCGCTCACAACACCGATCAATACCGGCAAAATCAAAAACTTAATCGCTGCAAAGCCTGTGTCATAACCAGAGATTGGCACCAGCATCAGCAGTTTTCCAACTAAAAACTGCCCTCCAATAATATAGAAGAGCCCTGAAATTGACATTAATGCCACGCACAGCGTCACTCCCCAAAAAGCTAAGCGACTTGTTCGAAAGAAAACCATTAGTAGCGCAAAACTGATATTCGCCAACAGACCAATTATTAGAGAAGGCAGTGCAATCGCAAGACTTGGCCACATCCTCTGACCGATATCTGCCGCGATATCCCGACCATTATCTGAGCGGCCAAATTTGAGCATAAAAAGGCTAACTGACTTTTCAAAAAAGATTGTCTTCTCTGCTTTCCCTACCCCCTCTTGCGAATCGTTCCAAAAAAGTGGCAGATCATATCCCCGTTCAACTTTCCATTTACTGACTGCCTCTTCAGTCACATACTTCTGTCCTAAATGCATTCTTGCCATATCATCCGGACTATTAACAACAAAAAAGAGCACGAAGGTGATGAGGTTAACCCCCAGCAAAAGTGGAAACATATAGAGCAGGCGCCGAATAACGTAATTAATCATAAGGCCGTTTCCCGCTCTCTCTTTTTGTAGACCCGCCAAACAGGTATCGCCAACAGGGAGAACAACAGCACAATAAACAAAATAGGCCAGAATACGGGATGATTCCACGCTTGCCGCTTTTCATTTCTGAGTTCACTATCAATGCGTTGATACTTGAGGCGATTATTAGCCATCAAGTTGGTCTTAAGATTTTTATACCAATCGTGATACAACGAGAAAGCCTTCGGGTGAAAACCAAACAGCCACGGAGAGTCGCGGCGAATAATCTCTTGAAGCTGCCTGATTTGAGAAAGCCTCTCTTCACCATCCTCTGCATTTCTCATCTGCTCAAATAGCCGATCAAATTCGCTATTTTGGTAGTTGCTGGCATTTTCACCACCGCTGGAAACTTTGCTATTTGGTCCATAAAGTAGAAAGAAAAAGTTCTCTGGATCTGGGTAATCGGCATTCCATCCCCACATAAAAAGCTGTGCATTGCCATTTCGAACCTTACTTTGAAATCGATTGTAATCGGTGGCTCGAATAACAAGCTGAATTCCAAGTTTAGAAAACTGTTTTCTGTACCAATTAAGGCGGGCTTTATCATCAGGGCCTGATGAAGTTGTATCAAAATAGAGAACCAACGGCTTTCCAGTTTCTCGATCCCGCCCATTAGGATAACCGGCCTCGGCAAGGAGCTTTTTAGCAATCGCCAGACTTTTTCTTTTTGGTCGATCAATTAACCAATCATAAAGGTACTGATTTACGCCTTCCGAACCAGACTCATAACCAAAAATCCCCGGGGGCAAAATGCCTTGTGACGCAATCCCTCGGCCATTCATAAAAATGGAGATGTACTCTTCAAAATCGACCGCAATCCCGATCGCTTGGCGCAACTTTCTTGATCGCTCGGTTAGGCCGCCCACAACAGGATCAAGCATATTGAATCCCATATAGTAAATCGATGTGGTAACCGCTGTTTGTAAATGAATACCTTTTTCCGCCATCGCCTGAGTTAGGCCAAGTTCACCTTCCCCTGAAAACTCGATTGCCTGATCAAAGCTATCTGAACTAACGCCCGATGCATCATAGTATCCTTGCAGAAATTTACTCCAGTAAGGAATCGACTCTTTTTCGAGGATATAGACCACTTTATCGATAAATGGGAGGTTTTTACCTGCATCATCGAGCAACCCTTTTTCTCTATCACCCTCTTCTCCCATTCGAGGATAAAAAGCATCGTGAAATAGTGGATTTCGCTCGAGGACCATTCGCCGGTTTGGGTTATTTTCCGTCAACATATAAGGCCCAGTCCCAACAGGATACCAATCGAGCGTAATATTCTTCTCAATCAGACCTTCCTGTGCATAAAAGGAATCTGCTTCCCAAGCCATTGGGGCAAAAAAGGGCATCGCCAACCAATATTTAAACTGTGGGTATTTTCCGCGGATTCGGATGCGATAGTGGTAGCGGTCTATTACCTGAACACCGCTAATATCAGCCTGTCTTAAATCAAAGAAACCGCCATTCTTGTGGTTTTTTTGCCATTTTTTATAGCGTTCTTCGGTCGTCTTTTCAAAGTCACTCAATCCTTCGATATGGTGCTTCATCAGCTCAGCAATGGGAGAGTGTGTTAGTGGCGAAACTAGCCTTTTAATTTGATAGACAAAATCTTCTGCAGTTAGCTCTCGGCTACCCTGCTCTTTAAGGTCAGATAGTTGAGAAACACCTTCTAGCTGCTTATCACTCAACAGGTGATAAAGCAGGTTGTCCTCTTGTGAGCGAGCAAATGCAGGATGGGGCTGAAAGTGGATTCCTTGTTTAACACTGATTACATATTCACTCCACTGAATCTGCTCTTCTGAAGCCTCCTGCCGGAGCCGCAGCCCCTTTTTGTCTAAGTAGTGAACCACTGGCATTTTTTCAACCGTCAAAGGCTCAAGCAAATAGGGTCTATTTAGATAATGGTACTGGAGTGGTGGCTCATAAATCTGGCCAATAATGGCATATTCGTTAGAGCTATAGGCACGTGCAGGATCGAGATGCTTTGGTCGCTCACTAAAAGAGCTGTAAAGCACCTTACTTGTCGCTTGCTTTTCACTTGAGTAGGGATTATTAAGCGGCTCCCCACTGCAAGCCATCAGTAGCGCCGTCATCCCTAACCATATAACTAAAAAAAATCGTTTGATCACTGCTATCTGTACCGCTCCATAACGCCCGAAACTGGACATGATAACAAGGGTCGGGGATACTCTCAGCTTTTCACAAACAAAATCTAAAAGTTAGGAGTTATTATGGGTTTTATGCAGGGCAAACAGGTCCTTATCGTCGGTCTAGCAAGCACACGCTCAATCGCTTGGGGAATTGCTCAAGCCATGCACCGCGAAGGTGCTGAGCTTGCTTTCACATATCAAAATGAAAAACTGAAAGGCCGTGTCGAGAAGATGGCTGCACAGTGCGGCTCCAATATCTGCATAGAATGCGATGTCGCTAGCGATGAGCAAATCGATAATGTCTTTTCTGAGCTTGGTGGACAGTGGAATAAACTCGACAGCATTGTTCACTCTGTTGCTTATGCTCCGCGCGAAGCACTAGAAGGCGAATACCTCGATGCTGTCACGCGTGAAAACTTCCAAATTGCTCACGATATCAGTTCGTACAGCTTTGCTGCGCTGGCTAAAGCGGGCCAGAAAATGATGGAAGGGACAAACGGCTCACTCATCACGCTAAGCTACCTCGGCGCAGAAAGAACTATCCCTAACTACAACGTAATGGGAATTGCTAAAGCTAGTCTTGAAGCCAACGTCCGCTATATGGCCCAGTCGCTTGGCCCTCATGGCATCCGCGTCAACGCTATCTCCGCCGGCCCGATTAAAACATTGGCTGCAGCTGGAATCAGTAATTTCCGCTCAATGCTAAGCAAAGCTGCAGATGCCGCTCCGCTCAGAAAGAATGTCACCATTGAAGAGGTTGGTAATACAGCCGCGTTTCTTTGCTCTGACCTTTCTGCTGCAATAACGGGCGAAATTATCCACGCTGATGCAGGCTACAGCATTACGGGGCTTAACCAAGCATAAAAGAACAGTTGACCATCTTTTTATCTTCTAAAAAGGTGGTCAATCTTGCTATATTAGAATTTTATTGATTATCAATAAACACCGACTTAGAATTGCACCGTAACAATAATTAAACTAATAACAGTTGGAGAACAGATAAATGAAAAAAACAACGATCATACTGGTTAGTCTTTTAACCATGTTTTTGTCGGCATGCGGCTCTTCTAGTGGCCCGATAGGGTCCGTTGAAAAATTCTACCGCGCTATTGATGAAGGGCAAACCGATACAGCTTATGCTTTAGTATCCAGCCAAAGCAAAGATAAATACGCCAATAGCACTACAATAAAAACAGTTTCCGAACGGATCCAAAAATATACTCTTGGAAGCTGGACAATTAAAGGCTTTAACACTGTTGAAGAAAACATAAATGGCGACAGTGCTTCCGTAATGCTACAGATCACCTACGGGAGAGACTTTATCGATGAAGACCGCCTAGAAATGGCTAATGAAGGTGGAAACTGGGTCATTAAATCATCAACATTAATGGATAAGTTGTTAAAACAATAAGCACCTTCTCAGTGGACACAAAAAAAAGCTTTTGCATTCATGCAAAAGCTTTTTTTATTTCTATTAAAAATTGCTAGCTCAGCTATTTTTAATTACCGGTTTAACTGCCCCAGAAGACTATTGAGGAAACTATTCACCTGGCGATAAAACCCTTATCTCTGCCTTACCCCGCAAAGACGACAGATATGCTTCAAGCTGTCCCTCTCCCACCGCCTTTGCTAAATATTCCTTTGCCATCTCTATCTCTCTGGATTCAACTTTTCCAGGGTCCCCATCCACCACATTTTCAAGCACTGCAATTATCTGCTCACCTTGCAGGCTTTTAATGCGTAGAGGAACGGCTTTATCATTCACCGGATGCTGCGCCTTAAAAGCAGCCGCTAGCAACTCTGAAGGCAGCTCTTTACTATCTCTAGTAACAGCCGCTGGTGATAACAATTCCACCGAATTTAAAGCCGCCAAATCTGCAATTTCTGCCCCAGCCTTTAGCTCTTGAAGTAACCTCTTTGCGAAGGCATCTGCCTTCTCGGAAGCTTTCTCATCATTTATTTGAGCTAAAATCTCATCATGGACCTCATCTAAAGATTTACTACCCGCCTCCTCGCGTGACTTTAGGTGTATAACAATAGCTCTGTCTGCTGAGATCTCGAGCGGCTCACTATTTCTACCACTCAGAACCTCCTCGGAAAAAGCAAGTGACCTGACGCGAGGATCATCCGCGATCTCTTCTCCTTTATCTTGCGTAAAGAGGCCACTTTCTTGTATTTTAAGCCCCAACAACTCCGCAACTGGCTCGAGGCTATCTGATGCTTCAAAGGCTGCTTCAGCCATCTGCTCCATCTTTTCATACAGAAGGTCTTCTGCAGTCTGACGTTTTAAAGAGGCTAACAGCTCAACTTTAACAGTTTCAAATGGTTTAACTTCCCTAGCTTCAATCGAATCCAACTTAATCAAGTGAAAGCCATATTGGCTCCGAACCGGATCTGATATAGCACCCTCAGGAAGCTGATAAGCAGCCTCTTCAAATGCCTTATCCATCATTCCTCGCTCTATAAAACCTAATGCTCCGCCTTTTTCAGCGGTTGCACTATCGTCAGATAGCTCTTTTGCTAAATCGCCAAAGTCCTTACCCGCCGCTAGCTGTGCTTGAACCTTTAGTGCCTTTTCTTCAACCAACTTAACCAAGCTTGCATCTTCATTATTCTCAACGACGAAAAGAATATGGCTTACGCTTCTTTTTTCTTCCGCCATGAAGCTATTTTGCTGCTCTTCATAAGCCGCAAGTAACGCCTCATTATCGATATCCACTTCACCCTTTAAGCTCGCTAAGGAAAGCTCAATATATTCTACAGAAACCTTTTCTGCTGTCAGGAATTGATTAGAGTGAGACTGATAATAGGCGGCAATCTCCTCATCAGACACTGAAATAGCCTTTGCCTCAGCCTCTACAGGAACAACAAAATAACTTAATTTCCTTTCTTGGTTTCGCAAGCGATAGAATTCACTCACCGCACTATCGCTCAAAAAGGCAGAATCACTCATCCCTTTTTGCAGCTGCTCGATCACTTTTGACTGGCGAAGCTGCTCCGAAAAACCACGTGAAGAGAGCCCCCTTGCAGACAGAAGATTTTCATAGCGCCTCTTATCAAAAGCCTTATCTGTCTGAAAGACCTCTATCTCCTTGATATTCTGGCGAACCACCGCATCACTTACTGTCATATTTCTATGACCAGCCTCTTGCTGCTGTAACTCTTGAAGGACAAGGCCATCGATAGCCTGCTTTTTCAGCTCTTCTTCACTGACCAAACCGGCCTGCAATGCCTCATTAAAACGGGCTTGGAGCGGCTGCATCGCCTGCCTAACATCACTCTGCAAAAATTCCTTATTATTAACAGTTACAACGGCGCGCTCTTTTCCATCACCGAAGTAATTATTAATTCCCCATAATGCAAAAGGAACTGCAATTAAAATTAAGATTAACCAAGAGAAGAACCCTTGAGCCCCTTCACGTATCGCCTGCAACATAAGCAAACAGCCTTTAAATCATGATTATTTGATATAAAAAAACCCCAGAGCCACTACAGCTTTGAGGTTTCTCTACTATTGGCGGAGCGGACGGGACTCGAACCCGCGACCCCCGGCGTGACAGGCCGGTATTCTAACCAGCTGAACTACCGCTCCATATTCTTGGTGGGTGCTGAGGGGATCGAACCCCCGACCCTCGCCTTGTAAGGGCGATGCTCTCCCAGCTGAGCTAAGCACCCCAAAAGAGCCGCCTAGTTTACCGCATCCTTAAGGGCTTTGCCAGCCTTAAATGAAGGAACTTTAGCCGCTTTAATCTGGATTGTTGCACCAGTTTGTGGGTTACGTCCTGCACGCGCAGCTCTGTCTTTAACTGCAAATGTGCCAAAGCCAACCAATGAAACAGAGTCCCCACCTTTAAGTGCATCCGTTACTGCTGTTATAACTCCATCTAGTGCACGTCCAGCATCTGCTTTAGTTAAACCTGCATTGTCTGCAATTGCGTCAATTAGTTCTGATTTGTTCATTTATTTCCCCTAATGGATTTTAAGTAATTTATAAATTTAGAATTTGTAGCATTTTTATGAATGACACCTTAATGCATCCTTCTCCCACCCGCATTACTAAAAAGCTGCCTCAGAGCACTTTATATCAAGAGACCCAAATAGCTGTCAAGCTGCATCACACCTGTCTTTCAGAATAGTTGCATCCCCAACTCATTTACCTCTAGGTTAATTCAAATCTGCACAGCCATTCCCATAAAAAAAGTCAGGGAAATTAACATACTCCCCTGACTTTCTCAGATAGTTTAAAACGTTCGATTAATGCGCCGTTAAGCTTTTCCTTTTTACATTCTTATCCGGTTCACACTTCTTTGTATCTGAAGGCGCACCACTATCTTCTTCCAAAGTCTCTGGCAGGTATTGCAATGCAACCTCTAAAACCTCATCGATCCAGCGTACCGGCTTAATTTTCAGATTTTTTAGGATATTTTTAGGTATTTCTACTAAATCTTTTTCGTTATCTTTGGGTATAAGAATTGTTGTAATCCCACCTCGATGCGCGGCAAGTAACTTCTCTTTAAGTCCACCGATAGGTAACACTTCACCTCTTAAAGTAATCTCCCCTGTCATCGCCACATCAGCTCTAACGGGTATTTTTGTTAATGCAGAGACCAGCGCTGTGCACATCGCAACCCCTGCACTTGGACCATCCTTTGGTGTAGCACCTTCAGGAACATGAATATGCATATCATGTTTCTGGTAAAAATCATCAGACATGCCAAGTGTTTTCGCCCGACTACGTACCACTGTACCCGCTACGCGTATTGACTCCTTCATCACCTTTTCTAGGTTGCCAGTTGTATCCTTAATCTCGCCTTTACCAGGAACAACAGCAGATTCGATAGTAAGCAGTTCACCACCCACCTCTGTCCATGCTAGCCCTGTAACCTGACCGATTTGATTGCTCTCTTCAGCCTTACCAAAGCTAAACCGACGAACACCAAGGTACTTGTTTAAGTTCCGTGCAGAGACCGTTATTTTCTTTGTTGAATTCTCCAGCAACAGATCTTTAACCACTTTACGACAAATCTTGGAAACCTCTCTCTCCAAGCCACGCACGCCTGCCTCACGAGTATAAAATCTCACAATATCCCTGAGCGCTGTTTCCGTAATCACAATCTCAGACTCTTTCAGGCCACTATTTTTTATCTGTTTGGTTACCAAATACCGGCTTGCAATATTAATCTTTTCATCTTCTGTGTAGCCCGCAATTCGAATAACCTCCATTCTGTCCAAAAGTGGGCCTGGAATATTCATGGTATTCGCGGTCGCAACAAACATCACATCTGAAAGGTCAAAATCAACCTCTAAATAGTGATCGTTAAAATTACTATTTTGCTCGGGATCAAGAACTTCAAGTAGAGCTGATGCTGGATCACCTCTTGAATCCATCGCCATTTTATCTATCTCATCCAGCAAAAACATTGGATTACGAACTGTCGACTTAGAAAGGTTTTGCAGAATCTTGCCCGGCATAGAGCCAATATAGGTGCGGCGATGGCCTCGAATCTCGGCTTCATCTCTCACGCCCCCAAGCGACATCCGAACATACTTCCTGTTCGTTGCGTTTGCGATGGATTTGCCAAGCGAAGTTTTCCCAACACCTGGAGGGCCAACCAAACATAAAATAGGCCCCTTCAACTTTTTAGCGCGTTGCTGAACCGCTAAATACTCTAGTATTCGCTCTTTTACTTTTTCCAATCCATAGTGCTCTGCCTCAAGCACCTCTTCAGCTCTTTTAAGGTCATGCCTAACCTTTGTCTTCTTTTTCCATGGCACACTCACCAGCCAGTCAATATAACTTCTAACAACGGTGGCTTCAGCAGACATTGGCGACATAAGTTTAAGCTTATTCAGCTCTGCATCCGCTTTTTTACGAGCCTCTTTAGACATTCCTGCCTGCTCAATTTTTTGCTCAAGCTCTTCAATTTCATTAGGAGCATCTTCCATCTCTCCCAACTCTTTTTGTATCGCCTTCATCTGCTCGTTCAGGTAATACTCGCGCTGATTTTTCTCCATCTGCTGCTTAACTCGGCCACGAATCCTTTTTTCCATCTCAAGAATATCGACCTCATTCTCCATTAGAACCATCAATTGCTCTAATCTCGCAACAACATCATTCATTTCCAGTATTGACTGCTTTTCATCAACCTTAAGCGCCATATGAGCCGCAATCGTATCAGCCAACCTACCTGGTTCATCAATACCCGCCAATGAGGTAAGAACCTCTGGTGGAATCTTTTTATTTAATTTAACGTACTGATCAAATGAGTTCAGGACAGTTCTCGTCAGAACATCTGTCTCCTGCTCGTTTAACTCGATTTCATCCTCCAAAAGAGACACTTGAGCAACAAAATGCTCATCTTTGCTTTCCAGTTTTTCAACCCAGCAACGCTTCCCCCCTTCAACCAAAACCTTCACCGTTCCATCAGGAAGTTTAAGCAGCTGCAAGACCGTTGAGAGCGTCCCAATTTGGTATAAATCTTTAGCTGAAGGCTCATCAATCTCAGCATCTTTCTGCGAGACAAGCAGTATTTGCTGGTTGTGTTTCATTGCGGCATCAAGCGCCTCAATTGATTTCTCTCTTCCAACAAAAAGAGGGATAACCATATACGGATAGACAACCACATCACGCAGTGGCAGCACCGGAATCAGGCGCGTCACATCCAGCTCGTGTTTTGTAGTTTTCAGTTCATTTCCCATCGGTAAATCCTTTAATTCTCATTCATGTAAATTTATCTCTATTAAAGATGGTGTCATTTTCATTAAATACAAGGTCGACAGCGCAAATAAAAGCAACTTTCTTCTTCTATTTACAAACAAAAAAACCCGCTTAAAAAGCGGGTTTTTTTGTTTGTAACGAAGCCAACTTAATCAGCGGCGAGAAGCTTTTCCTTATTTTTCTCATCTTCATACACTAAGTATGGATCTGACCCACCACTTATAACTGACTCGTCAACCACCACTTTAGATACATTTTCTGCTGAAGGTAGCTCATACATCGTATCGAGCAAAATATTTTCTATGATTGTACGAAGTCCCCTAGCACCTGTCTTGCGCTCCATTGCCTTTTTAGCAACAGCTCTCAGAGCATCATCTCTGAACTCAAGCTCACAGTCCTCCATCTCAAATAGCTTCGCGTACTGTTTAACTAGCGCATTTTTAGGCTCTTTAAGAATTTGTATGAGGGCATCTTCATCCAGCTCCTCAAGCGTTGCTATAACAGGCAAACGGCCTACAAACTCAGGAATCAAACCGTATTTAATCAAATCTTCCGGCTCAACCTCACCCAAAAGCTCACCTACATCCGCATTTTCATCCTTACTTTTAACCTCAGCAGAGAAACCAATCCCCCCTTTTTCAGAGCGATCGCGGATTACCTTATCTAACCCGGCAAACGCGCCTCCAACGATAAAGAGGATGTTACCCGTATTAACCTGCAAGAACTCCTGTTGGGGGTGCTTTCGCCCTCCCTGTGGCGGTACTGAGGCAGTCGTTCCCTCGATTAATTTAAGCAGTGCCTGCTGGACCCCCTCTCCTGAAACATCACGCGTTATAGAAGGGTTATCGGATTTCCGAGAGATTTTATCGATTTCATCGATATAAACGATGCCTGTCTCTGCTTTTTCAACATCATAATCACATTTTTGCAGGATCTTTTGGATGATATTTTCAACATCTTCACCAACGTAACCGGCTTCGGTCAAAGTGGTTGCGTCAGCGATTGTAAACGGGACATCAAGCGTACGAGCAAGCGTTTCTGCTAGCAATGTTTTACCTGTACCTGTTGGGCCAATTAAAAGAATGTTACTTTTTGATAGCTCAACATCGCCTTTTTTACCTTGGCTACTTAACCGCTTATAGTGATTATAAACAGCAACAGAAAGATTTTTCTTTGCTCTTTCCTGACCAATCACGTACTCATTCAGCGTGTTGTGAATTTCCTTTGGCGTCGGCAATTTGTCGGACAGCGTAGAGGCCGTCTCCTCTAACTCTTCGCGAATAATATCATTACAAAGTTCAACGCATTCATCACAAACAAAGACAGATGGCCCAGCGATTAACTTTCTAACTTCGTGCTGACTTTTTCCGCAAAATGAGCAATACAAAAGCTTTCCATCGCCTTTTGAACTTTTTTTATCATCACTCATGGTTATCTCGCTATATAAAAACTAACTAGTAGACTGCCCTGTTTTATTAAAAACAGCAAGCACGCCGTTGTGAGCTGTCTTTTCACCACAGAAAAGACAAACTCCTCACTTAATCTTTTCGGGAATCCAGAACCTGATCAATCAACCCGTACTCGACAGATTCTTTCCCGCTTAGAAAATTATCTCTATCTGTGTCTTGCTGAACCTGTTCAAGAGACTGCCCCGTGTGATGAGCCATAATACCGTTCAGGCGATCACGCACTGCAAGGATCTCCTTTGCATGAATATCAATGTCGCTCGCCTGCCCTTGAAAACCGCCAAGTGGCTGGTGAATCATCATCCGAGAATGCGGCAAACAGTAACGTTTTCCGGCAGCACCACCTGTTAGCAGTAACGCGCCCATACTGGCTGCCTGGCCAATACACATCGTACTAACATCACATTTAATGAACTGCATAGTGTCATAGATAGCAAGACCGGCTGTAACCGCTCCACCGGGTGAATTGATATAGAGATGTATATCTTTATCGGGATTTTCTGACTCAAGAAATAAAAGCTGCGCAACAATCAGATTTGCCATGTGATCTTCCACCTGACCAACCAGAAAGATCACTCTCTCCTTAAGCAGACGTGAATAGATATCAAACGAGCGCTCACCTCTCGCTGTCTGTTCGATTACCATTGGGACTAGGCCTGATGCCTGTTCAATCATATGTTGCAATTTCTAACTCCTCTATACAAAATTAGGCCGTAACAGGGTAGCTGTCCGGCCTAACTAAAGCAATCCTGCCTAATTGGTGTTTACTGATTTTCTTCTGGCTTAACAATATCTGTAAAAGCAACCTCTTCCTCAGTCACTTTTGCTTTATCAAGCACAAAATCAACCAACATATCTTCAAGAACCATCGATTCTATTTGGCCCAACTGCTCTGGATTGGAGTTATACCATTTGATAACCTCTTCAGGCTCATCATAGCTTTGCGCCATCTCTTTGATCGTCTCTTGAACTTTATCTTTATCGACAGAAAGTTCATTTACCTTAATAACCTCAGAAAGAAGAAGCCCTAATCCGACTCTTTTCTTTGCTTGATCTTCAAACATTTCCCTAGGCATGTCAGCTTCAGACTTACCCTGTTTCTGAGCCGCCTCTTTATAAGGTGTAAGCATTCTTTCAATTTCTTGATCAATCAAGGCAACAGGAAGCTCAACAGGGTTTTCCTCAAGCAAACTGTCCATCACATGGCCTTTGACTTTATTCTTAACAGCCTGCTTCAGTTCACGCTCCATGTTTCCGCGAATATCTGTGCGGAATTTTTCTAAATCACCATCTTCAACACCAAAAGACTTCGCAAACTCAGCATCAACTTCTGGAAGCTCTTTTTCTGCAACTTTACTTATGGTCACTTCAAATTGTGCAGTTTTTCCAGAAAGCTTCTCATTTCCATAATCTTCTGGAAATTCAATGTCAAAAGTAAGCTCTTCACCGGCCTTATGTCCCAACAGCTTTTCTTCGAAGCCAGGGATCATTTTTCCACTACCGATTTCAACATCGAAATCTTCTACTTTTCCATCGGTAAAGCTCTCATCACCCAACTTTCCTTCAAAAGTAATAGTGACCTGATCATCCGACTCAGAAGCTCGATCAACCTCTTTCCAACCTTTCTTCTGATCTCTCAATCTTTCGATCATCTCCTCAAGATCTTGGTCCGTTACGCTGGAAACCTGTTGAGACAGTGATAACTCTTCAAGCGGCTTAATCGATATTTCAGGGTAGACCTCAAAAGTAGCAACGAACTCAAGCCCTTCACCCTCGCCTTTTTCTGCCGGATCAATTTGTGGCATACCTGCAGGATTAAGTTTTTCTTGAGTCAGTGCCTCATAAAAACTGGACTGCAGCAATTCAGAAATCACATCATTACGAGCATCAGCGCCAAATTTAGACTTAATTACGCGCGCAGGAACTTTGCCTGGGCGAAAACCATCAACCCTCACATTTTTGCTATAAGACTGTAGCTTTTGAGAAACTTTTTCCTGAATAACTTCCTCAGGAACTTGTACTGTCATTTTTCTGCTTAAACTCGAAGTTGTTTCAACTGAAACCTGCATTTTTATACCTCAATGAGATGCAATGAAAATAAAATTTGAGAAGCCTTAAGATCAGTCGTCGACCGCCAAAAAGGCAGGAGAGATCTTTCGTACTGTATTTAAAAGATGGTGCGAGCGGAGAGACTTGAACTCTCACATCATAAGATACTGGAACCTAAATCCAGCGCGTCTACCAATTCCGCCACGCTCGCATTTGTTGACTGCCTAATCCCGAAATTATACATCGTTATGATCGCTTCGCACATCATTTTTCAGTAAAAATTTTTCTACTGCTATCTTCTGCTGCTTTCGCGTCATTCTTTTAAAGTGTCGCTTATCGATATAGAAAGGTGCTTCACCTTCTGGACGCGATTTAAATCGACGATGAAACCATAAGTACTGCTCAGGCACTATCCGAATAGACTCTTCATAGAAATGGTTGATCCTTGTCGCATCCTCAACTTGATCTCCAGAGGGAAAATCCTCTAGTTGAGGCTGAATATCAATCTCATAACCTTGCCCACCAGGCAGTCGGCGGGCAAAAAAGGGAACAACCCTTGCCCCCGTTTTCTCACAGATGCGTGAAATTGCATTCACCCCACCCGTCTCTATTCCAAAGAAGGGAGCAAAAAGACTGTTTCTTTTACCGAAGTCCTGGTCTGGAGCATACCAAACCACCTCATTCTGCCTTAGGCTCCCCAACATCTTTCTCAGATCATGACTGGCAATCAGCCGAGTTGACCGCCTTCGCCTCATCTCATGCATGTATTGGCTCAGAAACTGCTTCTTTTCTTCATGCTTGTAGGTGATATGCAGAGGGATCTTTCTTGCTAGGTAGTAGGTACATAACTCTAAAGAGGTTATGTGCGCTGCTAGCAGAATAACGCCTCGCCCTTCTGACTGCGCTTTTTCAAGATGTGCCAGGCCGTTAACGACACCCAGCTCATCAAGCTTTTCTCGGGGCCACCACCAAGCCATCATAAGCTCAATAATTCCCTGCCCCATAGAACGATAATGCTTTTCTTTCAGCGCTTCGATAGCATCCCGATCAAGTTCAGGAAAACAGCGTATCAAGTTAGCTAGAACAACGTGCTCTTTAAAAGCATCAATACGCCCCATGGCCCAGCCTAACCCACTACCGATCGCCAACAACCAACGGTATGGCAGCAGCAAAATAATCCGTAAAAAAGAGATTGCCAGCCAGTAAGGCCAATGCTGAGGGTAAAACAGCTTCCTTGGGATAGTTTGATTACTCAATTGCTGAGGTCATCTCTAGTAGTTAAGATTTGCCGAGATTCTACAGAAGTTAATGGTTAATAGAAAAACAAAAGCTGCAAGCAAGTTGCTTGATAAAAACCGGCAACCCCTCACTGACCCATACGAGCAACCAGAATGGCCAATTCTGATAAGGGGTTACGACAATATCATTGGCCACATTGCCAGCGGCCAGCTGGCAATGCTAACCTTGCCCTGCCTTGTCTACTCTATGCTAAACAAAAAGGCAGCATGCAAATTGAGGCTTAATATTTCTGATGAATATCCCCAAGCGGGCGAATAAACGTATATTTTGCTGGCTCTATAACTAGTGCCTCACCCGCATCTCCCACATTGCCACCTAACAGACTAAATGGTAATGAAACAAGAAAGGTAGCTGTACCTGCAAGCGTTGTCACCAGCATTAAAGGACGCACAAAGACAAGATCGCCAAACATTTCTACACCTGTGACTTTATCGTATTCAAAATCGCTATAGCCTTCCGCAGAAACCGAAAATGATGCCGACAATATAAACAGCGCAAAAAAGGCTGACACCAATCTTTTAAATAGAACTTTCATTTTCTTCACTCCTTAAAAATGCCAAGTTAATTTTTTAACAAATTCAGTATAGCGAAGAGTGCAAGAAAATAAACTGCTTCCTTACATAACTGCTATCAAACTCAACAATTTGGTAAGCTCTAGCGCATGAAAGAAGAAAAAATTGTTTCCAAATTAAATGGCTCGATATTGGAGGTCACTTTAAATAGGCCTCAAGCCAGAAATGCACTTGATAATGAGATGTACGCACAACTTTGCGCCGCTTTTTCTGTAGCTGAAGAAGACTGCTCAATTAAGGGGTTATTGATTCAAGGCGCTGGCGACCATTTTTGTGCCGGCAACGACTTGGCTGATTTTGCCCTATGGCCGGAGCTTGCGAATCAAGGAAAAGAGCTCCCTGTCACGAAACTTATTCAGCAGATAATTAGCTTTCCCAAGCTATTAATCACCTCAATACAGGGTGCAACGGTTGGAATTGGCGCAACACTTTTATCACATTGCGATATTGTTATTGGCAGCAAAAGCACTCAAATCATCTACCCCTTCACGTCGCTTGGGCTAATTCCAGAGTTTGGTTCAACCTTACTGCTCCCCGAACTGATTGGCCAAGCACGTGCTCGCCAAGCACTTTTATTAGGTGAAACAATCGATGGAGATAAAGCCTACGAGCTGGGGCTTATTTCAACCTTATGCGATGACAGTGAGATTGCTATCGTTACTCAGCAAAAGCTCGATCAAATAAGAGCGCTGCCGACCTACTCGCTGCTTCATACGAAGCGATTGATACAGTCACCAGAAAGGCGCGAGGTTGTTCTCAAACAGGTTGAAGAGGAGACTAAACTCTTTTTGGAGTGCTTAAACAAAGAGGAGCACAAGGTAGCTATTCAGAAGTTTTTCAAAAAAAGCTAAATAGGTACCCAAAGATCCTTTAGCGGCCCTTCTTTCCTCTTTTAACCTCAAGCATTCGCACAACACAGCGATCATCAGCCTTTAAAACCGCCACGCAATCTAGGCACTGAATACATTCGTTGTAATTAATTGCTCCTGTTGGCTCTATTGCCCTAATTTCACACACCTTGTTGCAAAACTTACAGGGGCTTCCGCACTCTTTACGGCGATCAAGCCACTCAAAGCGGTGAAACCAACCCAAAATAGCCAACCCCGCACCGAGAGGGCAGAGATAACGGCAATAAAACTTATGAACGAATAGGCCCAATCCCAGAGTTAACAACGCATAAATAACAAAAGGCCAATTCCGAACGAACTGCTCTGTGATCGCTGTTTTAAAGGGCTCAACCTCAGACAGAACAATCGCCTGATTTGTTGAAAAGAGTGAAACGAGAACAAGAACAGCTAACACTAGGTACTTCAGTTTCCATAATTGCTTATGGCGACTCTCACTAATCCGCCACTGGCGAATCTTTAGCTTTTTCGCCACCCAACCAACCATCTCCTGAAGCGCACCAAAAGGACAGAGCCAACCGCAGAACAGTCCTCTTCCCCACAAAAATAGTGAGATAAAAACATAAATCCATAAGATAAAGGTGATCGGATCGATCAGGTAGGTCCCTAAGTTAAACCCCTCCCAGAGGCTACGGATAATCGGATAAATATTGACAACCGACAGCTGTCCCTGGGCATACCAACCAATAAAACCCAGTGTATAAAAGAGGAAACCCCAACGAATCCATCTCAATCTCCGCGTGCTTTCAACAAGACCGCGTTGATAAACGAAAAGAACCGTCACAATGACCAAACTGACCAGTAATATCGCAACATCAACAGCCCGACTTTCCCATATTTGAACCCATGGCTCTTCACGCTCATCCCGACTCTTTGGTATCAAAAGAAAAGAGTGTGGCAAGTTATAATCAAACGAAAAAGAGCCCGTGTGTGTTTTATACAAAAAACCGCGATTCCTCTTCACTAACAGCTTAAGATCCCAGGATTTAGCCGGGTCAAAAACTGAACCACTTTTAACCTTAAAAAGCTTAAATTCTTCGAAATCGGGCAGATGCGATGTCTCTCGATCGTAAAAACGGTAAAATTCGAGATCCCTAATTTCCATCGCTAGATCATTCTGAAACAGAGCCAAGCGATCCGGCACAGACCCTTCAACAAACTGTTCGCCAAGAAAACTATACGGCCCATTGGCAGCAACAAGAACAATCTGGTCGTCGGGTTCCATCTCTTCATTCAACAGACGCTCATATTCCTCGTCCCCTAGAATATTCCGCCCAATCGTTGGCACATTTAGATGCGCAAAATATAGATCAATAAACGGTTCACCTAGACCTGCATCATCTAAAGATTCAACATCTGTACCGGCAAAGAGCGCATCTACTTCTGCTTGTTGAACCTTTTGGTGCTGAATTAACCCTTCCGAAACAAGCTCATTCCAGCTTTTCTTGTCGAATTGATCATACAAGACCTTTCCTGGCTCTTGATAACTGAAACCCGTGAGCTTCTGGCTCGCCACTTTTAAAGCGGCCAATAAGATTGTATCGTTCATCACAACCACTGAGGCAGTTGCCATCGTAATACCGTCAATAAAACTGTTCGCCCCCCCCTCTTCACCATCAGATGCACGAATTCTTACTTTGATATTCTGACGTAGCGAGAGTTCAGCATACTGATCTGCAAAAAGACCCATACGCTCAACACCAACGCCATGCTGAAAGACCGGCTCGTTCTGCCTCAGAACTTTCACCCCAGCAAAGCCACCGTCTTGATCCATAACTACCAAAACATCGATAGGTGTTCCAGCAAAACCGGGAATATTGACGAGATCACCTGTGTCGAAAGCCCAGCCAATCAACTCTGTTTGCCAGTACAGTGGCCAAACAGGAGGTGATTCCTCTTTAGCGCCAATACGTGTCACCTCATTACTGATTCCCGCAATCGCATCAACAATATCTTGTGGCACCCCTTCTGCTGCCACAATTGCCTCATTCCTAACTCGCAGCGCTTTTGTATTGTCTTTATTGATCTGCCCCATTGCCGCTTCCACAACACCCGGCAATTTTTCAGCAAGCGCTGCGGGAGCACTCACCAGCAACAAGGCCACCAGAAACAGCCCGAACAGCATTTTTTGGATAAAATTAATTGAATTAAAAAGAGACATTGAGAAGCGAATCCGAGTAAATTTAATGCATTGATTCTAATAGCAATTAGAATCAATGCAAGAGCTGTTTTTCCAAGCAACTATTTTTGATCAAGCAGCTGAACTAAACAGCTTAAGCAATAAAAAACCGCATAAATAAGTGCGGTTTTTTATCTAAACAGCTCTAAAGAATCAAAAGTTGTGCACTTTTTTAAACTGTTCCATCAAAGCAATAGGCTTAATCTTTTTGTTCTTTTTATTTAGAACGTAGACGACCGTTTCACCCTTAGGACCCGCACCAATATCGGTATAACGGTAAGGCGCCTCCCCCACTTTCTTAAAAGAGGCAAGGTCAGCCCATTCGCTAAACACATAAATGCGCCCTTCAGACTCGACTTCACCATAAAAGCTACTATGTATCACCTCAGCTTTGCCATCAAAAAGCGCAACACCACCTAAACCAGAGCGCATTTTTTTATCTTTTTCCTGCAAACCAAAAACGACCGTTTCTCCATTTGGCCCTGCGCCAATACGTGTAAGACGATACGCAGTTTCTCCGACCGAGAGGAAACTTTGGTAGGTTTTCAAATCGTCGAATACATAGAGGCGTCCAGCTTCTTCAACCTCATAGTAATCGTTTACATTATAGTGTGGTCCCGCCACCACTATCTCGCTCAGAAATTACGCCGTAATTGCCGCCGCTTTCAGCCCTCTATTAACCATTTGTCGCATACCAAATCCTCCCAAAAGAGGCGGATAATAGCCACAACGCATGACAAATAAATGACAACCTCTTTACAACTTTTTTACCAACCTGACTCTTTAAAACAGAAAAAATCACCTATCAAATATCTATCGTTGAGATAGCATCTATTTTACCCTATCCTCTTTGCCCTCGACCCCGCCCCTTTAATTAAGGATATACAGATGAAAAAGATTATTTTAGCCATCGGCCTTGTTCTTGCTAGCTCAACAATTCAAGCAAGCGACTACAGACCAGCGGCAGATGCTAAACCGGCTCAAATATTTTCAGATGCTTGCGCCTCTTGCCATGGAGACTGGGGAACGGGGAAATTTGGTTTTTTACTCAAACTAACCGGGACAACACTTTCAAAAGAAGAGATCCAGAATAGAATTTCTGCCGGTAGCACGATGATGCCCGAATTTCCTAACATCAAAAAAGAGCAGCTTTCTCAACTTGTAGATTACGTCGAGGCATTACCCCCTCAATAACCACCCAAGCCCTGCAACGTCATAACTAAGCCTTAATGAAACACGATTCACTCTACGCCAACCCCCATCACAAAGTTGATGATTTTGTCTTTGATGAACAGGTAGCAACTGTTTTTCAAGATATGATTCAGCGCTCGGTTCCGGGGTACAAAACAATTGTTTCTGCAATTGGGCTGCTAGCGAAACAGTATGCCCAAGACGGCAGCAACTGCTATGACCTAGGGTGCTCGTTGGGAGCCTCTGCACTCTCAATGCGCCATAATATCGGGCAGCCCTGCTGTAAAATAATTGCTGTCGACAACTCAGAAGCGATGATTGAGCGCTGTCGCAACCATATAAAAGAAGACAGCAGCTCGCTCCCTGTTGAAGTGATTTGCGGTGATATTCGGGATATAGCGATCGACAAGGCAAGCGTCGTTGTCCTCAACTTCACACTGCAATTTATCCCTGTTAGCGACCGAGAGCCATTTCTTGCTAAAATTTTTCAGGGCATGCTGCCCGGCGGCATTCTGATTTTATCTGAAAAGCTCTGTTTTGAGGATCCTCGCCAGCAAGAGCTCCTGACCGATCTACACCATACATTCAAAAGGGCTCAAGGCTACAGCGACTTGGAAATCAGTCAAAAACGGAGCGCATTAGAAACGGTGCTTCTCCCCGAAACGCTCGAAACACACAAAAGAAGGCTGGCTTCGGTCGGCTTCAGTAGCAGTGAAGTTTGGTTTCAGCAATTTAATTTTGCCTCTCTAATTGCACTCAAATGATCGACTATTCATCATTTTATGCCGCACTTAAGGAAGAGCCTGCATTCGAGATTTGGCTAAAAACATTGCCTGAACTGGTGGCAGACAAGCTTCACCCAAATCAGCATGGCGATCTAAAGAGGTGGTTAACCGCTCTAGAGGAGATTCCAACGCTTCGGCCTAACACTATAAAACTTGATAACTCGGCTGTTCAGATAGGTTCTCAAGCAGATTGTAATAAAGGAGAATTGGAACAGCTTAAAGATGCACTTCGCGGGCTTCACCCTTGGCGAAAAGGCCCATTTGATCTTTTTGGCATCAAAATCGATACAGAATGGCACTCAGACTGGAAATGGAGCCGCCTAAAAAAGCACATTCAGCCGCTACAAAACCGCCTTGTTCTCGACATTGGTTGTGGGAACGGCTATCACTGCTGGCGTATGCTCGGTGAAGGTGCAGAACGGGTAATCGGCATAGATCCAACACTACTAAGTGTCGTGCAGTTTCACGCCATCAAAAAACTAGCAGGTAACCTACCAGTTGATGTTTTGCCCATAGGCATAGAAGAGTTACCTGCCGAGCTAAAAACATTTGATAGTGTCTTCTCAATGGGGGTTCTTTATCATCGCCGCTCCCCTCTCGATCATCTATACGAATTAGCCAACTGCCTGCGCCCCGGAGGCGAGCTTATCCTCGAAACCCTTGTAATTGAGGGGGTAGAAGGGGAATCTTTGTTGCCGAAAGATCGTTACGCGAAAATGCGTAATGTCTGGTTTATCCCCAGCTGCGCCACACTCGAAAGCTGGCTTAAGCGATGTGGTTACAAAAATATTCGCCTGATTGATGTCAGCCAAACAACGACTGAAGAACAGCGTTCAACAGACTGGATGAAATTTCATTCTTTAAGTGACTTTCTAGACCCAGAAAACCCCAACTTAACCTGCGAAGGGCTTCCCGCCCCTACCCGTGCAATTTTTACTGCGACAAGACCTTAAGCGGTAGGTTTCTGAAAAATAAACAGCTGATTAGGTTCGGAAACAACAAATAGGCGACCATCATCAGAGGGCGTCACCCCTTCGGGCTGCTTTACCTGATAAAAAAGATCAAAAGGATCGTATCCAAAAGCCCCCATAGACTTCTTGGATAATAATTCACCACTCGGTGAAAGCTCCAATAATATTCGTGATGCCTCACTTAAGAAAAGGAGATTTCCATTACTCATACTATGCAAACCAGCCACATCCTCAAGCGAAACCTGACCTTCCATACGCTGAATAAATGCATGAAATTCAACTGGCTCCTCTTGCTTCTGATTAAAGCGGTAAATTTTCTCTGGCTCATCCTCTTTAACAAAAAAAAGAGCCATCCTGCTGGCTCCATGCAACCCCTTCTAACCCCTTATTAGCCGAACCATCAATAGAAATTGAGCGGCTATCGCAATTTTTATATTCAATTTTCTGCGTTTCAGCATCAATCGTTACAAAAACCACACGCCGCCTACGCTCTTCAACAACGGCAAACCGGTTATCACGGATATGAGCAACCCCTTCAGTATCGTTAAAACCAATAAGCGGAATCACCCTTTTTACTTTACCCCTGAGAGTCATCTCAAGAATCTGCGGAGGTTCATTAGTTACCGCAAACAGGCTCTGCGTCGGCGCACTAAAAGTGATCCCCGAAAGATCATCTTCCACCTCTTTTAGATCGACACGAGAAAGCAGCCTAAAATCGGCTAGCCCAACTGATGCATCGTTCATCACTACCGGCTTAAGTTGGGCTCCAATGGATACTGATATAAAAAGTGTAAAAACGGCAATCAGCGCCACTTTCCATTTGATCGAAAACATGAACCAGCCCCAACTTCAATAAAGTAAGACTGAAGATTAACCACCCTATGTAACAGTACAATTACAGTAATGTGACAATTAAAAAGCGTTATCCCTTGCGGATATAGAAGAGATAGACTCCCTCTTCTTGATTGTAAGCCAGAATCTCATGTCCTGCTTTTTCGGTAAAAACACCAAAATCAAGATGCGCCGCTGGATCGGTTGCAAGAACACGAACCACTTCACCAGCCTGCAATTCAGGCATCATCATTTTTAGCCGCAATAGCGGCAAAGGGCAATTCAACCCCTTTGTATCAAGCTCTTTATCGAATTCCACTATTCCATCCGGAAAAATTGGTAAAATGCCGGTTTTAAAATTTCCGGCTCCCGCATGACCGCACCTCAAATAGGATTTATCAGCCTCGGCTGCCCAAAAGCACTCGTAGACAGTGAACGAATTTTGACAAAACTTCGCGCCGAAGGCTACAACCTTGTGCCAACTTACCAAGATTCTGACCTTGTTGTTGTCAACACCTGTGGCTTTATCGACTCAGCCATCGAGGAATCACTCGACGCAATTGGTGAAGCTATCGCTGAAAATGGCAAGGTAATTGTTACCGGCTGTTTAGGTGCCAATGCAGAAAGCATCCGAGAAAAACATCCGCAAGTTTTAAAAATTACCGGCCCACACGCCTATGAAGAGGTGATTGAGGCGGTACACGAACACCTCCCACCCTCAGAAGATCCGTTTACTAGCCTCGTTCCACCAGAAGGGATCAAGCTGACACCTCGCCATTACGCCTACCTAAAGATTTCCGAAGGCTGCAATCACCGCTGCACCTTCTGCATTATCCCTTCTCTACGTGGTGATCTCGTTAGTCGCCCAATTGGCGAGGTGATGGAAGAGGCAAAACGACTCGCTGACGCAGGTGTTAAAGAGTTGCTGGTCGTTTCTCAAGATACTAGCGCCTATGGCGTTGACCTAAAATATCGCACCGATTTCTGGAATGGTCGCCCGCTCAAAACCCGTTTCCTAGAACTCTGCCAAGCGCTAGGCGAACTGGATATTTGGGTGCGACTCCATTATGTCTATCCCTATCCACATGTAGACGATGCCATTCCATTAATGGCGGAAGGAAAAATTCTTCCCTACCTCGACATTCCCTTTCAACATGCAAGCCCACGTATTTTAAAGCTGATGAAACGGCCTGGTGCAGTTGATAACACACTAGCTCGCATCAAAAACTGGCGAAAAATCTGCCCAGAGCTGACCATTCGCAGCACCTTTATTGTCGGTTTCCCCGGTGAGACCGAAGAGGAATTTGAAGAGCTTCTAGCCTTTTTGGAAGAGGCACAGCTAGATCGCGTGGGTTGTTTTACCTATTCTCCTGTTGAAGGCGCTATCGCTAACGATTTACCCGACCCAGTTCCTGAGGATGTTAAAGAAGAGCGACTCGCACGTTTTATGGCGGTTCAATCACGCATTAGCGAAGAGCGGCTCAAAAGCAAAGTGGGGCAACAACTAACTGTGTTGATCGATGAGGTAGTTGAAGAGGGTTCAGTTGCCAGAAGCCAAGCCGATGCGCCAGAAATTGATGGGCAAATCTTTATTGATGGTGTAACTCACTTAAAGGCAGGAGAGTTTGTCGAAGTTGTTATCGAGGAGAGCGATGAACATGACTCTTGGGCACACTTGGTAGATTAAAATGTCTAGCTCATCAAAAAAGACCATTTACGCCGCACTGGCCGGAAACTCACTCATTTCCATCACTAAATTTATTGCTGCTTTTATGACCGGCAGTTCGGCAATGTTTTCGGAAGGGATTCACTCGTTGGTTGATACCGGCAATCAAGTGCTGCTCCTTTACGGATTAAAACAGGCAAAAAAACCGGCAGACAAACAATTCCCTTTTGGTCATGGGAAAGAGATCTATTTCTGGAGCTTTGTTGTTGCCATCTTGATTTTTGCTGTCGGCGCTGGAGTCTCTATTTACGAAGGCATTAAACATGTTCTGCATCCCCAGTTATCAGAAGACCCTTTTATAAATTACATTGTCATTGGCCTTGCAATGATTTTTGAAGGTGCCGCATGGTATTTTGCTCTGCGAGAATTTTCACGTGCAAAGGGAAAATGGGGCTATATTGAGGCGGTTAAAAGAGGCAAAGACCCAACTATTTTTGTCGTTTTATTTGAGGACTCTGCCGCACTTTTTGGCCTTATGATCGCCTTTACTGGAATCCTACTTAGCCAATTAACAGGCAATGCCGTGTACGATGGAATCGCCTCTATCCTGATCGGGCTTATTTTAGGCGGAACCGCAGTATGGCTCGCTTACGAGACAAAAAGCCTACTCATCGGTGAAAGTGCTGATCCAGAGATTGTCGGCGGCATCCGAAAACTAGCCACATCTCAGCCATCAATTAACCATATCAATGAGATTCTGACGATGCATATGGGGCCAGATTTCATCCTAGCCAACGTAAGCGTCGACTTTGTTGACTCACTTCAAGCAGGCGAGATGGAAAAAACTGTCGCCTTACTCGATGCAAAAATAAAAAAGAAATTCCCCTCAGTAAAACGGATTTTTATTGAGGCCGAAGCTCGCAGTTTTCGTTGATCCATTCCATTTTTACCAACCAAAATAGACATCACTCCTGTATAATTAATGGGTTACTTGACCTTAAATTTATCCTTTCCACGGTATATCCATGTCCAACCTCGATAAAAATGCTCTTCACTATCACCAATCACCACGCCCAGGAAAGATTGAGGTTGTCCCCACAAAGCAGCTCAGCAATCAGGTGGATTTATCGCTAGCGTACAGCCCAGGTGTTGCTGCACCATGCCTTGAGATCGAGAAAGACCCCGCTACAGCATCGCTCTACACCGCTCGCAGCAATTTAGTTGCGGTTATCACGAATGGAACAGCCGTGCTTGGGCTTGGCAATATTGGACCTTTAGCCTCTAAACCGGTAATGGAAGGAAAGGGGGTACTGTTCAAAAAATTTGCTGGTGTCGATGTTTTCGATATCGAAGTTGATGAACTTGATCCTGATAAATTTGTAGACATCGTAGCCAGCCTTGCCCCCACTTTTGGCGGAATTAACCTTGAAGATATCAAGGCGCCAGAATGCTTCTTTATTGAACAAAAGCTGCGCGAAAAAATTGATATCCCTGTTTTCCACGACGATCAACACGGCACGGCCATTATTACTGCTGCAGCAATGGTCAACGCACTTGAAATTGTTGGCAAAAATATCGAAGAGGTACGTTTAGTTGCCTCCGGCGCAGGTGCTGCCGGCATCGCTTGCCTTGACCTCTTGATTCAACTGGGAATGAAAAAAGAGAACATCCTCGTTAATGATAGCCGCGGCATTATTTACAAAGGGCGTGCTGAAGGCATGGATGAACGAAAAGGCCGTTACGCTGCTGACACAACACTTCGCACCCTAGAAGAGGGAATCGCAGGAGCTGATATCTTCCTCGGTGTTTCAAAACCCGGTTTACTATCACAAGATATGGTTTGCAGCATGGCTGAAAAACCAATCATCTTTGCACTGGCTAACCCGATACCAGAAATCCTTCCTGAAGAGGCAAAAGCGGTTAGACCGGACGCAATTATTGCTACAGGTCGTTCTGATTACCCCAATCAGGTAAACAACGTACTCTGCTTCCCTTACATTTTCCGTGGCGCACTAGATGTTGGCGCAACCACCGTAAATGAAGAGATGAAACTAGCCTGCATCGATGCGCTTGCCAAACTTACTCGCTCTGAGGCAAGCGATGAAGTCGCCGCTGTTTATGCAGGACAGAGCCTGACATTTGGCCCTGATTACCTGATCCCTAAGCCTTTCGATCCACGCTTGATTGTTGCCATCCCCATGGCCGTCGCGAAGGCAGCAATGGAGAGCGGCGTTGCAACAAAACCCATCGAAGACTTTGATGATTACCGCAAAGAGCTAGAGCGCTTTACCTACAAAACTGGCATGGTCATGAAACCGGTTTTTGAGCAGGCTAAAACAGATCCGAAGCGGATTGTTTATGCCGAAGGGGAAAATGAGCGAATTCTGCGTGCTGTACAGCTTATTGTTGACGATGGTCTAGCCAAACCCATTCTAATCGGCCGTCAAAAACAGATCGAAACAAAACTTTCTGAACTGGGGCTGCGGCTAAAAATAGGCCAAGATATTGAGGTAATCGACCCTGAAGACAACCCTCACTTTGAGGAGTGCTGGCATGAATACTGGGAGCTTCGCTCACGAATGGGCGTCTCTCCTGAGCTTGCCAAAACTCGACTCCGCACACGAAACACAGCTCTTGCCGCCATTCTAGTTAAACGAGGCATAGCCGACGGAATGATCTGCGGGACACTTGGCCGTTACCAAAAGCATCTGGGGCATGTCACCGACATACTAAAACTTCAAAAGGGCGTGGCAAAACCCTCTGCGATGAGCGTTATCACCTTACCAAAAGGCACTTTCTTTATTTGTGATACGCACGTAAATCTAAACCCAACCGCAGAAGAGCTTGCAGAAATGACGCTACTTGCAGCACAAGAGGTCAAAAACTTTGGCCTAACCCCAAAAGCAGCACTCCTATCAAGCTCAAACTTTGGAAGCTCAAACACAGAAAACGCGCATAAAATGGCAAAGGCGCTAAAGCTTGTACTGGAGAAAGACAGTGGGCTTGAAATTGAAGGTGAAATGAAAGCCGATCTAGCGCTCTCTGAAAAACTAAGAAAAGCAATCATGCCGGACTCTCCTCTCACTGGCGAAGCAAATCTACTGATTATGCCCAATAAAGATGCCGCAAATATCGCCTTCAATCTTGTTAGGATACTTGCTGATGGGCTGAGCATTGGACCTGTACTGCTCGGTATTCAACAGCCCGCTCACATCCTTACACCCAGCGCATCTGTTCGTAGAATCCTTAATATGACGGCATTAACAACCGTAGAGTGCCAACGGTCACAAAAAAACAGTTAGTCTTTTCTTTCAACCGTTAGTCATTTACACCTTTTTCCAAAAGGTGTGTGGTATGGCATAATCCAGAAGAACAAAAGTCATCTTGTTAAGACCAATTAGCTAGCAATAATAAGGAGATCTAATGCCCTCTTGGTTAGTCATTACATTAGGAGTTGCTCTGTTAGCGGCAGCATTCCTGCTCCTGAGGGGTCGCCGGCAATCTCCTGAAAAAAAAGAGCCAGCTAGCCGCCCACTTGCCTCCCTAACACCTCGTGAGCAGCTTGAGCGCCTCCATAAGTCAGATAAATTTTGGGGCGTCGCAATTGAAACACGCGAAGATGGCCATACCTGCAAAGCTGTCCGCAAAATCACGAACCAAGAATTTCAAACCTTTGATGCCCCCAAACTTCCTCTTGATGAATGCGACAATATGAATTGCCGGTGTCGATATTATGGTTTGCCAGACTTGCGTCAAAGTGAACGGCGCGAAACAACGACTGACCGACGAGAAATAATTCGTTACGAGCCAAACAAAGATAATCGCCGGACAGGAGAGGATCGGCGTAAAGCTGATGAATTGTGGAAAAACAACACATCAGACCTCTAACTTGAATAAAAAAGGCTATAACCAAGAAGGTCTGCATTAATGCAGACCTTCTTGCATCCCAGGCAGGTTAAAGGCTAATGACTAATCGCCACCTCGCAGCGCGAAATAATTTCATCATCGGGCATACCTGAATTTTTCCAATACAAGACCTGAACAACCGTACAAGCCTGAGGAACAATCTCACCAGAGTCATCAACCACCTTTTCCTGCTCAATAATTGGGGCTGGCTTTGCATCAGTCAGAGCGATCTTAACCATTGGCGCCTCAAAAAGCGCTTTCATTTTTTGTCGAAACGCATGAGGTAGAACCGTCCTTGAATTAGTAATCGGCCCAGCAATCGAATTGCCACCATAAGTGTCTTCACCTTTAGTTCGCTTGTAGGCCAACAACTCTTTATCTGCATTAAAAATCTCTAACTGCGCATCAAATTCAAGGCTCGTCATTGATGAGGTTAGGCTCGTCCACTCCTTAAGTGTCAACAACACAAACTTATTACCTCCATTCTCAAGCAGCTGATCAAGAGCCCCGTCATGACCAACAGAGGGTTTGAGCAATATAGGCGTCAGCGTTCCAAACTTCCCACCCAGTAACTCAACCAACCTGTCAGAAAAGTCCTCTGCCATCGGCTTCTTAGAAAAAGTATGCGCATCATATGGATCACCAAACCGAAGTTTATATTGCCCAATCACCGTTGGTGCCTTTTCTCCCGATACGACAGCTGGCCGGCTATCCAAAACCCCAATCACAACACTGTCTGCTTGAGAGCCCCCCACATCAAAAGGCTTATCTACTTGACTCACATAGGGTGTAGTTGTCGCACAACCCGCTAAAAATGCAATGACAACAAACCAACAAGACCGCTTCAACATTTATACTCTCCAATTTAGATTCAGCCCCTCAAACACAGGCTCGTTTATTGTTCCCACAACTTTTGGGTATGATACTCTGCTTCGGTATTATAGTGACTGACAACAGGAACAGACAATGACATTTAAAACCGCTGATTTATGCGATGACCATTCCCACAAAGAACACCTCCAGATAGCCGATCCTCTGTTTAAGATATACGGTGGCAATCATTCATTTTCTGGAAAGATAACAACCTTGAAGGTTTTTGAAGATAACTCTCTCGTTCGCGAACTGCTTGAAGAGAAAGTAGAAAACCGTGTGTTGGTTGTTGATGGCGGCGGCTCACATCGCTGCGCCCTCCTCGGTGATAATCTAGCTGAACTCGGCTGTAAAAATGGTTGGAATGGCATCGTCGTCTACGGTTGCATTAGAGACTCTGAAGACATCAATACAATGCCGATTGGCGTTAGAGCCCTGCACACACATCCCTTAAAAAGCATTAAGAAAGGGGTCGGTGACCGCGATATTCCTGTTACTTTTTCTGGTATCACCTTCAGAAAAGACCACCATTTATATGCTGATGAAGATGGCATTGTCGTTTCTAAGGAGGCGTTAATCTAAATGGGCCACCGACTTTCAAAAATATATACCCGTACAGGTGATTCCGGCACAACAGGGCTAGGTGATGGCAGCCGTGTCGACAAAGACTCTCTGCGTGTAGAAGCCTACGGCACCGTTGATGAGTTAAACAGCCATATTGGTGTCCTTCTCTCACTTGATCTACCCAGTGAGATTCAAGATACACTGACCGATATTCAACACGATCTTTTTGATCTTGGTAGCGAGCTCTGCGTTCCCGGCTACAAAACAATCTACGACGAGCATATTGAACTACTAGAAACCACACTCGATCACTTCAATACCGACCTACCTAAGCTAAAAGAATTTATCCTGCCCGGTGGCAATCAGGCAGCCGCTGTCTGCCACGTAGCCCGCACTGTCTGCCGACGCGCAGAAAGGGTAACTGTTAGCTTGGCCCGAGAGGAAAGCATTAACCCTCCAGTGGTTAAATACTTAAACCGCCTATCTGACCTACTATTTGTTTTATGTAGACTACTTGCCCGCCAAAATGGTGGAAAAGAGGTGCTTTGGCAGCGCAATAGGCGCTCATTTACAACCGAAACGGAAGAGCAGAAATAAATGCATATCATCCTCGCTAACCCTCGCGGTTTTTGTGCCGGCGTTGACCGTGCTATTGAAATTGTTGACCGCGCACTCGATGTTTTTGGGAAACCTATATATGTTCGCCATGAAGTAGTCCACAATCGGTTTGTCGTCGATAACCTCCGTAATAGAGGTGCTATTTTTGTTGATGAACTGAGTGAAATTCCCGATGACTCAACCGTCATATTTAGCGCTCACGGTGTCTCTCGTGAGGTTCAAGATGAATCAAAAAGGCGCAAACTTCAAGTGTTTGATGCTACTTGCCCACTCGTAACAAAAGTCCACATTGAAGTTGCCCGCAATGCAAAATCGGCTCGCAACGTGATTCTGATTGGCCATACAGGCCATCCAGAGGTGATCGGCACAATGGGGCAATACCAATGCAAAGACCCTTCAGCAGGAATATACCTCGTTGAGTCACCCGAAGATGTTGAATCACTGACGATTGACGAATCCAAAGAGACAGCTTTCGTCACTCAAACAACACTCTCCATGGATGACACAGCAACAATTATTAACGCACTGAAAAAGCGTTTTCCCGCGATCATTGGACCCAAGAAAGATGACATCTGCTACGCCACACAAAACCGCCAGGATGCGGTCAAAACACTCGCAGAAGAGGCTGATATTGTTCTTGTTGTTGGCTCACCAAACAGCTCAAATTCAAACAGGTTAAGAGAAATCGCTGAAAAGCTTGGAAAACCTGCTTTTCTGATCGATAGCGCGGAGGATATTCAGCACAAATGGCTTAACAACATTGAAACCGTTGGCATCACCGCTGGTGCTTCAGCGCCCGAGACCCTCGTCAACAATGTAATCGATAAACTCAAGGAATGGGGTGGGAAAACCAGTATTGAGAGTAACGGTATTCAGGAGACGGTAATTTTTCCTCTTCCGAAAGAGCTACGCCCGTAACACTCAAAAAAGTGGCAATAAAAAAGGCGGGGATATCTATCCCCGCCTTTTTTATTTAAGAAAGTTTCAGAAGATAATTCTGAATTACATCCTTTCCCAAAGAGTAGCGATACCCTGTCCACCACCAATGCAGAGTGTTGCCAAAGCATATTTGCCCTGTACGCGCTCTAGTTCATGCAGCGCCTTTACAACAATAATATTCGCAGAAGCACCTATAGGATGCCCTAAAGAGATTCCACTGCCGTTAACATTTACCTTATCCATTGGAAGGTCAAGTTCACGACATACGCTTAGTGCTTGAGCAGCAAACGCTTCATTCACCTCAAACACATCGATATCGTCGATAGATAGCCCTGTATCAGCCAGAATCTTTTCAACGGCAGGAACAGGACCGATACCCATGATAGAAGGCTCAACACCTGCGTGTGAGTAAGCCACTAACTTAGCCATTGGCTTTAAACCGCGCGCTTCGGCAGCACCTTTTTCCATCATCACCATCGCTGATGACGCATCATTAATACCGGAAGCATTACCTGCTGTAATAGAGCCGTCTTTTTTGAATGCTGGACGCATACCAGACAGCTTCTCAACGGTAATATCTGCACGAACGTGCTCATCTTTATCAAAAACCGTTACGCCTTTACGTGTTTTCATTTCAACAGGAACAATTTGACTGTCAAAACGGCCTTCTGCCTGTGCGCGAGCTGCATTCTGATGGCTTGTTACCGCCAAAGCATCTTGATCTTCGCGAGAGATATTATATTTATCTGCGAGGTTCTCAGCAGTCATACCCATATGACCCGTACCAAAAGGATCTGTTAACGCAGAGATCATCAAATCAACTGTTTGGCCGTGACCCATTTTTTGGCCCCAACGGTTTGCAGGCAATGCATAGTATGAGTTACTCATTGACTCAACACCTGCACCGATGGCAACTTCATAGTCACCCAACATGATCCCTTGAGCAGCATCAACAATCGCTTGCATACCACTACCGCATAGGCGATTGACGGCAACACAAGAAGTTTCACATGGAATACCTGCTTCAATTTGAGCAACACGGGCTGTGTAAGGTGCCCTGTCTTCCTCAGGAATAACTGTACCCATTACAACCATGCCAACTTCTGCTGCATCAATACCTGCTCTTGCAACACTTTCCTTTAACGTAGTTGCTGCTAACGCACTCGGTGCAACAGATTTCAAGCTTCCACCAAAGTCCCCAATCGCTGTTCTGATCGCACTTAGTACAACAACTTCTTTTATGTCACTCATGAAACTACTCTCCTACTCATTGGTTATATTTGTAGTAAATCACTAAAAACTTTGCGATGGTATCATAATCGTTTAATTCTTTGAACCGCTCAACTAAAGGGGTTCATTGCATTAACCCCTACTATAAATAGTGAAATTCATGAAAAAACAAATGGTTAAATGGCTCGATGACTCTGGATTCCACCGCCTTGCCTATTACGAATGGGGAGAGCCAACCAATAGCAATATTGCTATCTGCGCACACGGTCTGACGCGTAACGGGCGAGACTTTGATTATCTAGCACGTAGCCTACAAAAGGACTACAGAGTAATCTGCCCAGATTTTCCAGGGCGCGGGCAAAGCGACTGGCTAGATATTAAGAATAATTATGACTATCCATATTACCTTCAGGCATTTACAGCACTGATTGCCCAGCTAAATTGCAAAAAAATAGTGTGGATAGGAACCTCTATGGGCGGCCTAACCGGCATGCTAATGGCCTCTTTACCCAACACCCCCATCTGTAAACTTGTGCTGAATGATATTGGCCCAGAAATACCGGCTACCGCACTCGCCGCTATTGGTGAATATGTTGGAAAGCAGCCAGAATTTGAGACGCTTGACGCATTAAAGCAGTATTTAAAGGTTATTCATTCCGGCTTTGGAAAGCTGACAGAGGAGCAATGGCAGCACCTTGCTGAACACAGCCATAGAGTACTTGAGAATGGGCGCATTACCCTCGGTTATGATCCAGACATTGCTGAGCCATTTAAGAAGCTAACAGGTGAAGAGATCAATCTTTGGCCTGTGTGGAGCGCTATTCATTGCCCAATTTTAGTTCTCCGAGGTACCGAATCTCCTCTGCTTACCGAACCCACCGCAAAAAGAATGGCCGAGCGTAGCCAAGTAACTCTGATTGAGTTTCCCGAAACGGGACACGCTCCAGCACTTATGTCAGAAGAGCAGATTGCAGTTATACAAAACTGGCTTGAAACAGAGCCTACTGCTCTTTAATCGTAACACCTCTACCCAATGTATTTGGAAATTTTCTCGCCAACCACTCCATAACATAACCATGCGGCAAATTTTCACCCGTTGAGACATAGTGCAGTGTGTACTCATTTTGTAAATTGCCAATAATCTGAGAATGCGCGCTCTCTTTTCCACACAGCAAGATATTGTCGCCTTTTCTTAATAAATATTGCTCAGGCGGCATTACAAGCGCTTTTTGGGAGCGATTCTGAACAACTAGAGCCACAGTTGCCAGTCTACTTTCGCGGTTAGCAGGATCTCGCAAAATATCTCCCAACGAAACCAGCCCACCTGAATCGATTTTTTTTACCACCGCCCCGCACATCTCCTCATCGACATGGATAGTGAGTAGGTTTGGTTTCTGTCCACCAACACGATCCTGAAGCTCTTTAATAACGCCTTGAAGAAACTCTGAGCGGGAAAGATTGTGTTTACGAACCTCCTGAAAGAATACTTTTAACAACGAGGCGATCATTAAAAAAAGAATACGCCTAGCTGCAACCATTGACGGCTGCATACTCATATCTGCCTCAGCCGCCATAAATACAGTTTCATTTTCGTGTCTATTCTGCCGAACCATTGAATAGATATTAGGGTTAATTGATCTCGCATTGAGCAAAATGCTCAAGTTGTGCCCATCATCATCGGTTCCTGCAACAATCCCTACTGCCGTTCCAATGCCGGATTTTCTCAAAGTTTTTTCGTTACTTGTCCCTTGTATATAGCTAAACCCGGGAGTCTCTCCCTCCAGCTCATGAGGATCGATAACTGCTGTAGAAATACCCTGTTTGTCTAGGGCTGCATGCACCTCTTTTCCCATGCGCCCATATCCGCATAAAATCCAGTTACCCCATGGCGGTGGAGATAGCGGCCTATCCAATGTGACGCCAGGAGCTCCCGATAGCCATTCATTCAACAGGTGAAGTGTCGGGGTATGGATTGTGGCGCCTAGATAGGTTGCAAAGGTCTTAAAAGGGTCAACGATATGAATATCATCCCCAAGCGTCGCTAGTGTTTCCTCGTAAACATGGGTTGTTGATTGCGTTATGATCTTTGCTTGTGGATTTAGCAAACGTGCTGTTACCGCAATTTTCAGGTTTACCTCTTCATTCTTGGTGATCGCCACAACACCTTGACAATTCGGACGTTGAAGTCCCGCCTCAATCAAGTGTTTAGGGAGGCTTGCATCAGCACACAACCCCGGCATTGGCACGTTATAATCGCGCAGTTCAAGCGCCCTAATTCGATCTATATCACCCTCAATAATAACCGCTGGAATACCTGCATTACTTAATCCACGCGCCAATAGGCTTCCAGAATCGCCAAACCCACAGATTATAAAAAACGGTTCAGAAATTCGCCGAACTCTACGTGTAAAGTTCCACTCAGAAACTGCATTCTGGAAGTTCTCATTCTGTAGCAGACGGATTATTGAGCCTAGCGCATAAAACCAGGTTGCAACACCCACAATTAGAGAGAGGGTTGCCCACATTCTCTGGGCATTACTAAACTCGTAGGGAATCTCTCCAAAACCGGTGGTTGTTGCTGTATAGGTGACAAAGTAAAAAGCATGAAAAAAGCTCATATATTGAACTTCACCATCAACCTCAATACCAGGAATCAGAACCATCCCGAGAATCGAAATCGCGTACACACAAACCAGCGTGATCAGAGGCCCACGCATTGCGCGCAGGATAATAAATAATACGCGGCTTGATTCTATTGAATCAAAGTGCGGCATCAGCTTCTACCGTTTAGCAATCAAAGTCTCAGAGACAAGCATTATGACGGAGATAACGTTGGCCAACATTGCTCCACCAGTCAGAGAAACAATACTTGCCATCACATCTGGCGTAAGCCCTCCACCAGTTACATGCTCTGCGACACCCCATGTAATCGCTGCGGCAAACAACTGCAGATCTGCTACTAAACTTGTCGATAGTAAAACCGCGCCAATATGAGAGCGATCACCTAACTTCAATCCTGTTGCAATAATATTTACCACGATCACGGCAAAAAGCTCCATCACATTATGATGGTCAGGATTACCAATTTCACCGATAAAAAAACCAAAATTCAGCGTTAGAGCAAGAACGATAAAAAAACCAAAAATTACTTTTTCCAGATTCATTTTTCTTCTTCCGAAATAGGATCAACACAATATGCGCGAATCATACGCCAACTATAGTTAATTCTCTATTTATCCCGATCATAAAAAGCAACCTTAAAAAATATAGATATTTCAGATTTTTAGTCTATACCTACTAGTTATGCTTCAACCATGAATGAATAGCTAGTTTCATAAGGCTTTCAACACGACTAACAAGGTTAAATAATAATGACTACAAATAAATCTTCCTCAACCCAGGCCTCTCTACTGCTAGCTGTTACCTCCTTAATAATTGGCCTTCTTTCCGGAGCAATTATTGGTGTCGCTGGCAATTCACCAGTCATCGGAATAGCAAGCGGTCTAGTAACAGGACTCCTTAGCAGCTTGATACTTGTCTTCCTACTGATCAAGCCTATCGAAAAGTCTGCTAACAATATTATTGAGTCACTGGAAAGTTGTGAAGTTAAAAACGCCAATGTCTCAAGCAATAAGCTATTAGGACCGATTCAAACTGCTGCAGAAAAATCCATACACGATTTTCACGACACAGCCCGTTCACTGGCTCAAAATGGCAATACCGTTGCCATCGGTTCGGCCGAGGTCTCTTTTTTTGTTGATACCCTGAAAAAGGCTGTTAATGATCAGGCAAGCCATGCATCACAAATTGCATCTGCTGCTGAGGAAATTGCTCAAACAACCAGCCAAATTGCCGGCAATGCGCAACTTTCTGCTAATGCAGCGACCGCAACACGCCACGAAAGCGAGCAAGGGCAAACCTCCATCGAAGAGGCTATTCGAAGAATCCATAGCGTCAGCACTAGCGTCCAAGAAACCTCATCGTCTCTTTCAACTCTCCAAAACAAGTCCGATCAAATCCAGAATATCACTCAAGTCATTAATACCGTTGCAGAGCAGACAAATTTACTTGCACTTAATGCAGCAATTGAAGCAGCTCGCGCTGGAGAACATGGCCGAGGCTTTGCGGTTGTTGCCGACGAAGTTCGTGAACTGGCCAATAAAACCGCCACTGCAACTAGTGAGATCGGCAATATGCTAAATGATATTCAAGCTGAGACAGGAAATGCCGCATCAGTAATGGAGGGCTTGGTTCACAATGTAAATGATGTTGTCGAAACCACCGAACAAGTCGGCTCCGCATTACAAAGCATTGGCCAACAAGCTTCAGAATCCGAGGGTCAGGCTCAAGAAATTGTTCAGGCGATTGCTGAACATGTCACCGCCACCGAAGAGATATCGAATGGTATTGAGGTTATTCATAACAAACTACAAGAAACTGAAGGTGAAACGCAGCATGCTTCCGATCAAGCGCATCACCTCGCCAGCATGGCTGAACAAATCTACGGATCTCTTTCGCACCTCAATTTAGGCACTATTCATGATGAACTGAAGGCTGCAGCGATTAATATGGCTAGCGATGTTGGAAAAATGTTTGAAGAGGCAATACGCCGAAATGAAATCACCGAACAACAGCTTTTCGACCGAAACTACCAACCCACACCAGATACTGAGCCTCAAAAATTCACTACGCAATACGACAGCTTTACCGACCGGGCATTACCCACAATTCAAGAACCAATGCTCACACGAAATCCTGCATTAGCCTACGCAATTGCAACCGATCCAAACGGTTATGTTCCGACCCATAACAACATTTTTTCGAAACCACTAACAGGTGACTACCAAACTGACTTGGCCGGCAGCCGTGGCAAGCGGTTATTCCAAGACCCCACAGGAATTCGTTGTGGCGCGCATACAGAGAAATTCTTATTACAGACCTATAAACGCGATACAGGAGAGGTCATGCATGACCTCTCGGCGCCTGTTTACATAAAAGGCAAGCATTGGGGCGGCGTACGTTTAGGCTATCGAGCAGATAGTTAGAAATGCCTAATTGATGCAAAAAGCCTCTGATTTCAAATAATGAAACCAGAGGCTTTTTCTTTTTGGGTCTTTTTAATCTAGGTTAAAAAAGTGTTCTCGGTAATATTTAAGCTCTTCGATTGACTCAAACACATCATCTAACGCTTGGTGAGATGCTTTCTTCTTAAACCCTTTGCTCAATCCAGGAACCCAGCGAGAAGCCAACTCTTTAATGGTCGAGACATCTAGGTTGCGGTAGTGAAAGAACGCCTCTAGTTCTGGCATGCAACGCGCCATGAACCGTCTATCTTGGCAAATACTATTTCCACACATTGGCGATGTACCAGCAGGCACCCATTTTTCTAAAAATTCGATCGTCTCTTTCTCAGCCTCTGCTTCGTTAATTCGGCTTGCTTTAATTCGGTCAATCAGACCAGATTGCCCATGATGCTTCTGGTTCCAATCATCCATCGCATCAAGTGCAGCATCACTTTGGTGAATCGCAATAACAGGCCCTTCAGCCAGAATGTTAAGATTTTTATCTGTAATGACGGTCGCGATCTCTATTATTAAATCACTTTGAGGTTCCAGACCCGTCATTTCGAGGTCAATCCAAATCAAGTTCTCTTTATTTGATTCCATCTAAGGTCCTGTATTGGTTATAATCGTTCCTTTTTTCACCTGCTAGTAGGCTAGCAAGTGGCATATCTATTACCCCATACACTATCAAACTATGAATGCTTTCACTGCAATTTTTATAACCGCAATCGTCATTTCATACCTTGTAGAGCAGTGGCTCGCGCGCAAGCAGACGATAGCCGTTACGACACATCGAGGTGAAGTGCCAGAAGCATTCAAAAAAACGATCACCCTCAAGCAGCACCAAAAAGCGGCCGACTATACGCTCGATAAAATGAACTTGGGCCTCACAGAAGGTCTAGTCTCCACAATGACGCTCTTAATCCTTATTTTTGGAGGAGTGCTCAACTCCATCGCTATTCTATGGTTTCAGGATATTGGCTTATCATCTCAGCTATTAAGTGGCGTTGCTGTTGTTTTAACTGTATTTATTCTCTCTCATCTAATTGAGCTGCCAGTTCACTGGTATCAGACCTTTAAGGTAGAAGAGCAATATGGTTTTAATAAAATGACCCGCAGCCAATTTGCTAAAGATCAGCTCCTTCAAATTACGCTAATGGTTGTTATCGCCGGGCCACTTATTGCTGCAATATTGTGGGTTATGCAGAACCAAAAAGAGTATTGGTGGCTTATTGCTTGGGCAATTCTTATCAGTTTTTCGCTGTTGATGAGCTGGCTCTATCCGGTACTCATTGCGCCACTGTTTAATAAATTCAAACCACTCGATGACCCTGAACTGAATGAGCGCATCCAAAAACTAATGGATAAATGCGGCTTCCAGAGCAAAGGAATCTTTGTGATGGATGGTTCACGTCGCTCTGGCCATGGCAATGCCTACTTCACCGGTTTTGGAAAAAACAAACGAATCGTATTCTTCGATACGCTTCTGGAAAAATTATCCGCAAATGAAGTAGAAGCTGTTCTCGCACACGAACTAGGACACTTCAAGCGCAAACACATCCTTAAACAGCTTGTTGCCAGCTCTATAATGAGTTTGATTGGCTTTGCTATTATGGGCTTAGTTTATACTCAGGAATGGTTCTACGAAGGTCTGGGTATTACAGCCGTCACCCCCTCTATAGCGCTTATTCTATTTATTCTAATTACCCCATCTTTCACTTTTTTTCTTCAACCCCTTAGCGCAAAGTTTCAGCGTAAATTTGAGTTTGAAGCTGATGATTATGCCGCTGAAAAAACGAGTTCTTCTCACCTAGTTACAGCGCTTGTCAAACTTTATAGAGATAATGCCAGCACGCTGACGCCTGACATTACCTACTCAAATTTCTACTACAGCCACCCACCAGCAAGCATTCGTATCGATCACCTTACCGGTAAATAATTAACCAATGGAAAATCAGGGGCTTGTTATCTCCAACCTTGGTAAAGCCCTTGCCATTGAAATCAAGAACCCAGCAACGCATAACGACAAAATAATCCTCTGTAAAACCCGTCGCAAACTGGGCGTTGCGGTGGTGGGTGATCAAGTCCTTTATAACCCAGATGGTGAAGATGAAGGGGTTGTTACGCAGATATTAGAGCGAAAGAACCTTCTTAGCCGGCCTGCAAAAAGCGGCCGCACACGCCCTGTCGCTGCCAATATTGACCAGCTTGCTGTTCTCATTACCGTCAGCCCAAGCTGTGACTTTTTACTACTCGATCAGTTTCTTGTTGTTTGCGAGAATAGCCACTTCGAACCTTTGCTTATTTTCAACAAAACTGACCTTCTCAGTGGAGAGGAATCTGAGCAACTCCAACAGTCGCTGACGCCCTATCGCAAAATGGGCTATCAATTTAATTTTATCAGCGCCAAAACAGGTCAGGGTGTTACCGAGCTTAATAAAGAGCTGATCGACAAGAGAAGTCTATTAGTTGGTCAGTCGGGCGTCGGAAAATCCTCACTAACCAACGCACTTCTCCCCGAAAAAGAGCTTCGTGTTAACGCTGTTTCCGCTAGCAGTGGTCTCGGTCGTCACACCACTACAGCCGCAACACTCTTTCATCTACCCGAAGGGGGAGACTTGATTGATAGCCCGGGTGTAAATATATTTGGTCTTGCTGGAATCGATGAAAGGGCACTTGCAATGAGCTTTCGGGATTTTCAGCCTCATCTCCCGAACTGCAAGTTTAACGACTGCCGCCATCAACGGGATAAAGGCTGCGCCATTTTAGAAGCTGTCGAACACAGCAAAATCGCACCCGAACGCTATAAACGTTTCTTAAAGTTGATAGAAAAACTGCCTCGCTAAAGCCTTTTAACCTGGCGGCCAACTCAGCTTCCGCCCAGCAAGCAGATGCAGATGGATATGATAGACATCCTGTCCGCCATCTCGATTACAGTTAATATTCGTCCGGTAACCGGCTTCAGCAAATCCCTCTTGCTCGGCAATTGCTTTAACGCTCATCAACAACTCACCTGCCAGTCCAGCATCCTCTGAAGACAGATCATTTAAGGTCGCAACATGTTTTTTCGGAATAACCAATATATGGACAGGCGCCTGTGGATTAATATCCCGAAAAGCCAGAACCTGATCATTCTCAAAAACCACATCAGGCTTAATCTCACCTGCCACCATTTTACAAAATAGACAATCACTCATAAGAGACCTCCGACCTACCGCTAAATGCATGCGACAACGTACCGCTATCGATATATTCCAGTTCACCACCAAGCGGGACACCGTGCGCAATTCGGCTAACCTTTATCTCCTGATTACGCACCATATCCGCTATATAACAGGCAGTCGCCTCTCCTTCCACAGTTGGGTTCGTTGCTAGAATAATCTCTTTAACCTCACCTTCAGTAAGCCGCTCTGCCAAGAAATCCAACCCTATTTCAGAAGGCCCCATTCCATCGAGAGGAGACAATCGCCCGTGCAACACAAAATAGAGCCCTTTAAAAATAGCTGTCTGATTAATTGCCAACAGATCCGCAGGGGATTCGACGATGCAGAGCAAAGATGGGTCACGTGAATGGCTCGCACACGTTGAACAGATCTTTTCTTCTGTCAATGTTCGGCAGCGTTCACAGTGACCTATCTCCTCAACTGCCCGCAAGAGTTTTGCCGATAACAAACGACCACCCTCACGGTCCCTCTCTAGAAGGTGAAAAGCCATTCGCTGTGCCGACTTTGCACCCACACCAGGCAGGCACCTTAAAGCCAGAATGAGCTCATTTAACAGTCCGTCTTGTTGCATATTAATTGGCTAAATCAAGCAGATTAGAAAGGTAGGTTCATACCAGGAGGCATCTGTATCCCAGCAGTCAGGCCAGACATTTTCTCTTTTTTCATTTTTTCAACACGATGAACGGCGTCATTAATCGCTGCTGCCACAAGATCTTCAAGCATATCTCGATCGTCTCCAACCAAGCTGTCATCGATGCTTATGTTCTTAACTTCACGCTTTCCATTCATCACAACTTTTACAAGCCCACCGCCAGACTCGGCATTAATCTCCATTGCCGCCAGCTCTTCCTGAGCTTTCTGAAAGTTCTCCTGCATAGACTGCGCCTGCTTCATCAATTCGCCCAGTGGATTCTTACTCATCTATCTATACTCCTAAAAATTAGTGCTTAAATTTCTATTAAAACTCTACGTCTATAAAATATTAAGTCTCATTGGCGCGGAAGAACCCGCTTCAATTCGGCTTTTCACCCACAGGGCATAAGTCTCATTGGCGCGGAAGAACCCGCTTCAATTCGGCTTTATAGACCCTAGTATCTCTTTTGCATCGAATAGCTCTTTGAGTACCCGAACATTCTCATCATTTTGAATCGACTCTTCTGCTGACTGCTGCTTCTCATCACTATTTCGCTTGATCACCTCTGCTGGCGTTTCAACCGAGCTTGTATCCGCTATTTCAATCTTAAGCTTCAGTGAGACTCCATACTGAGCCTGAAGCGCCTTCTCGAGTTGGCCCTCTGTTTTATCACTTCTAATTGAAGCTTTAGATCGCTCAAGTGACAGGAGGCACTGTTTATCATCCAACAGATCCAGTGTGCAGTTATTCGCTAACTCCCGCGTTAACCCCATCACTTTGAGTGATTTCACCACATTGAACCAGTCACTTCCTTCGCTAACAATTTGCTTTGGCGCCACCACAGACTGTTCCGTCGATTGTGGCAAAGAGGCCTTCTCAACAACCTGCTTTGTGATTACCGGTTTTTCTTGCCGAATAACAGGCGAGGCCGCAGGGCGAGAGCTAACATCTGACTGCCCCCCGTCAATAGGTCTAAACGCTAACATTCTCAGCATCACCATTTCAAAGCCACTACGTGGATCTGGAGCTAAGGGCAGATCTTTTTGTCCAATCAAAGCGATTTGATAGAAGAGCTGAACATCTTCCGGCGATAACTGGGTTGCAAGCAGTTCGACAGACTCATCCTCATCAGCAGAAAGTGACCCAGGAACAACCTGTGCCAATGCAAGCTTATGGAGCAGCGATAACAATTGCTGCAAAACATAACCAAAGTCTGCAGAAAAACCGGACAACTGCTCAGCAATTTCCAAAACAGCTTTTCCATCGTTTTCGGACAGGCTTGTAAGCAACTCAGCAAGAGGAAGTTTGGCAACATGACCAAGCATTGCACTAACCATCTCTTCCGTTACCGCCCCATCACCATGGACAATCGCTTGATCCAAAAGACTCAGGCCGTCACGCATACTGCCACTAGCTGCAATCGCCAATGCTTTTAATGCTACTGTTTCAAATTGTAACTTTTCGTCATTCAGAATTTTCCCCATCTGTTGACGAATCTGATCGGCTGTTAACTGCTTTAAATTAAATTGAAGGCAGCGCGAAAGTACCGTGACTGGAATTTTTTGTGGATCGGTCGTTGCAAGCAAAAACTTAACATGGGGCGGTGGCTCCTCAAGCGTTTTTAACAACGCATTAAAACTATGCGCTGAAAGCATGTGAACTTCATCAATCAGGTAAACCTTAAATCGCCCTTGCGAGGGGGCATACTGGACGTTATCTAAAAGGTCTCGCGTATCCTCTACTTTGGTTCTAGAAGCCGCATCAACTTCGATCAGATCAACGAAACGACCCTCATCGATGGCTACACACGCTGAGCACTCACCACAAGGATTAAAGCTATCGCGTGATTCACAATTGAGTGCTTTTGAAAGTATTCTCGCTAACGTTGTCTTACCAACCCCTCGTGTGCCCGTAAAAAGGTAGGCGTGATGCAAGCGGTCATGCTCCAGCGCATTGGTCAATGCACGAACAATATGCTCTTGGCCAACAACTTCACTAAAATTATGGGGGCGCCATTTGCGCGCCAGAACTTGGTAGCTCATGAAAGGAAAGAGAGATCGATTAAAGTCGATATTCTACATGCTGGAGGCCGCTGGGGAAAACAGGCGAAATGCAAATTGAGGGTGGCGAACCGTGCCAGCCACACCTCGGCACATGAACTGACTACTACCGTTGCTCCCTTCCGGGCCTGGCGGGGTTTGCAGTCTATCATTGCGAGGGGACCGACACAGCCCACCATAAAACTTGCTTGATCCGCACTCAAAGAGTGCCAATCAGCGGTGCATTATACCGCCAACGCCGCAAGGTACAAGTACAGAAGTCTGCTAATTTTCCAGTGGCTTCAACAAACCTTCGCTATAACTCTAAATACCTTGCGTGGTAACGCAGGTGTTCTTCGATAGAAGAGGCGATAAAGAAGTAACTGTGGTCATACCCCTCTTGTATTCTTAAATTCAGGGGGTAACCCGACACTTCACACGCCTGCTTTAGAAGTTGTGGTTTAAGCTGCTCTTCCAGAAACTCATCGGCACCACCCTGGTCAATAAAAAGTGGTAGCTTTTCAACCGCCATTTTCACCAAACAGGTCGCATCGTAAACCTCCCAAAGCTGTTTATCATCACCAAGGTAACCACTAAAGGCTTTTTGCCCCCACGGCACCTCTATCGGAGCAACAATAGGAGAAAAAGCACTAACAGAGCGATATTCAGATGGATTTTTCAACGCAATTGTTAGCGCACCATGACCACCCATCGAATGGCCTGATATCGACTTTCTGGCCGGATCAATATTGAAATTACTCTCAATAATGGCTGGCAGTTCCTGCGTGATGTAGTCATACATATTGTAGTGATTGGACCAACCCGCCGTTGTTGCATTCAGATAAAAACCGGCACCAGAACCAAAATCATAACTTTCATCTTCACCCTCCAGACCATTGCCCCGAGGACTTGTGTCGGGAACAACGATCACAAGACCTAATTCAGCAGCAACACGTTGCGCCCCAGCTTTGGCCATGAAATTATCTTCTGTGCAGGTCAATCCCGAGAGCCAGTAAAGTACGGGGAGTGGCCCGTTTTCAATAGCGGGCGGTAAGTAGACAGAGAAAGCCATTTCCGATTGGTTTACCTCAGAATTATGGCGGTAGTATTCAACAACCCCACCAAAGCTTTTGTGGCTTTTAACCAAATCAATTTTCATCGCTGATCTCGACTAATCAAAAGTGATCACTGAACGAATGCCATCACCATCATGCATCAGATCAAACGCACGATTGATCTCACTAAGAGGCATTGTGTGGCTAACAAACTCATCAACTTTCAGCTCGCCCTGCATATATCTTTCAACATAACCGGGAAGCTGTGAACGACCTTTTACACCACCAAAAGCGCTTCCTTTCCAAACTCGGCCTGTCACCAACTGGAATGGGCGTGTTGAAATTTCCTGCCCTGCTCCGGCAACACCGATAATAATCGATTCACCCCAGCCTTTATGGCAGCACTCAAGCGCTGAACGCATCAAGTTGACATTCCCAACACACTCGAATGAATAATCCACTCCGCCATTAGTTAGATCAACAAGCACCTCCTGAATGGGCCGATCGTATTTGGCTGGGTTCACAAAATCTGTCGCACCCATATCCTTCGCAAAATCAAACTTATCTTCATTGATATCAATAGCAATAATCCGCTTTGCTTTTGACATTACCGCACCCTGTATAACCCCTAGCCCAATACCACCCAGACCAAACACAGCAACCGTTGAACCCGCTTCAACCTTTGCTGTATTCAAAACAGCTCCCACGCCAGTGGTAATACCACAACCCAGCAGGCAAACTTTATCCAGTGGTGCTGCCTTATTGATTTTGGCGAGTGATATTTCTGGAATCACGGCATACTCAGCAAAGGTAGATGTTCCCATATAGTGGTAAATGGGCTTGCCGTTTTGGGAGAGCCTTGTTGACCCATCCGGCATTAATCCTTTGCCCTGTGTTTCTCGAACTGCTTGGCATAGGTTTGTTTTGCCCGATAGACAGAACTTACAGACTCCGCACTCTGGAATATAGAGTGGAATCACATGGTCATCTTTTTCGACAGAAGTGACACCCGCACCTGTTTCAACAACAATGGCGCCCCCTTCATGACCAAGAACAGAAGGAAAAATTCCCTCTGGGTCATCACCAGACAGGGTGAAAGCATCGGTATGACAAACACCCGTTGCGACCATTTTGACTAGAACCTCACCCTCTTTTGGCCCCGCAAGATCAATCTCTTCTATCTCTAAGGGCTTACCGGCTTCCCAAGCAACTGCTGCACGTATTTTCATCATCTAAACTCCGACTAACTAAACCTATTTAGGATCACCAACAGGTGCTGCAAAAGCATCTGATATGAGCAAGTTAACATTATCCCCCGTTAATGACTCGAGAAACATCACAAGGTCATCCACCTCTGTATCATTCAATTTTAAAGGCTGAATTAAAGGATCAAGCCCCTCATTAGGTATCCCGCCTTTATTATAAAAGCCTACAACTTCACGCAAAGTTGGCATTGCCCCATCATGCATATAAGGCGAAGTCAGCGCGACATTTCTTAGCATCGGGGTTTTATATTTCCAGCGGTCAGCTGGATTCTCAGTGATTTCATAAAGCCCAACATCATTCGCCTTTTTTTCTCCAACTGAGTCAATCGCTTCACGACTTACTTCAATGTACTGCCCTGGAGCGACCAGTATTTTTTTTGTTGCAGCCCCTTTACGCGTCGACACCTCAAAGCCGTGCCCTGTATTATGCAGTTTATGATCGGTAAAAAGCGCACTCTTTGTACCAATGCTATGGCAACTGATGCAACGCGCTTTGCCAGTAAAAAGTTTAAAGCCTCGTTGGGCTTGCTGGCTAAGTGCATTAGGTTTCTGGCCGTAATACCAACGATCAAAAGGGCTGTTTGCTGAATTTAATGTTCGCTGGTAGCTCGCCAAAGCCATTCCCAATGTTTCCATACTAAGCTCTCTATCAAAGGCTTTCTCAAACAACCCTTTGTAGTCAACCAAGCCTCTTATCTTTCTGAGTACAACACCAACAGAAGGATTCCCCATCTCGTTATGTGCCAGCAACGGTCCCCATATCTGCTCTTCTAGGGAATCATCCCGACCATCATGGAATAGCTTTTTAACATATCCCGCATTGTAGATCGTCGGACTGTTACGGCGGACAGTTCGCCCTTCAATGCCGACAGCCAGTGCCATCTCATTGCTCGTAAAGCCTTGCTCAGGAACATGGCACATAGCACAAGAGAACGTGCTATTTAAAGATAACCGGCGGTCATAGAATAATTTGCGACCCAGAGATATTTTATCTTTAGTTAGCTTGTTATTTTCTGGTTGAGGGAGAGGAGGCAAGCCTAAAGGCGGATTTGTCGCAAGCTTAAGGAGATCTGCCTCTTGGCCAACCCGCCTGCCTAGATCAGCAGTTCGAGTCTCATACTGACTCGATTCATAGCCCGACTTATCATCACCTGTACCGTGTAAAGCTGTACTCGAGGAGGGCAACTTTTCCCCTGTCTTGGTTCTTTCAAGCAATAATGTCTTAACATCGCTCAACAGTGTATCTGAGTGTAAAAAAGAGACGCTATAAATATTGCGGAATTTCCTTTTTTTATCAATCAGGTAAACTCTAAGTGTATGAGAATAGCTGCCGGTCGGCTCACCTTTCTTATCGTATTCTTTTTGGCGCGTTTGATTATATGACGCAAGAATCGGGGCCAACTCTTTTTCAGAGGGAGTGGTTAAAAAGCGCCAATCAATATTCTCCCCTTGAAAGCTTTCACCATACTGCTTCATTGCTAGCGGTGTGTCGTGCTCAGGATCAAAGCTCAATGTTATCAAGCGAAGTTTCCTTGCTACCTCCGGATGTTTTGCCAGTTTTCTCTGGATTTTATGAAACACAGCTGTTGCAAGCGGACAACCATTCACATCACTGCAACTTGCATAAATAAAGCTTAACAATACGACCTTGTCGCCGTACAAACTTTGCAGACTAAGCCTATTTCCATCACTATCCAGTACATCACCATCTTCTGCTTTCCCAAGCGCTGGCAGCTCATAGCTGCCTGGCAAGGGAGCTTCAAACTGTAACGGGCTATATCCTGGCGCCAAAACGACAACTGCCTCCTCCTCTGGCACACTATCTTCATGCGCCGCTGCAGAAACAGGGCCTAGGAGCAGGTTAATCATTATAAAAACAACACCGGTTCTCATCGCTTAACTCCGTAAAAAAAAGGCCGCCAAAAAGGCGGCCCAATCAAAGCAAAGTATTACTCTCCTTTTAAGGAGGCAATCAACTTATCAACGCTTCCAACTTTATTTGCAGAATAGAGAGACTCCGCACCAAAACGCATCTGGTGAGCTCGGCCCATTTTTTCTGCCATAAAGTCGATTGAGAACTGCTCTTGCAGCGCTTTACCATCCCAGTGATAAAGTTTCAGAAACTGCTCGTTATCAGCGCCCTTTTTATCCCAGTTTGCCAACAAAGAGCTACTGTAATAAAGACGTTTTCCATCCCAGCTTGATGAGACCATATTCAACTGCTTTCCGATGACCTTCTCATAAGTTTGAACAGGCTTATGTGGGTTTGAAATATCAAAGGCCCGGCTTTTTCCATCCATAAATGTGTCAACCCACAATAGATTGTCATCACTAGAGATAGAGATATCGACTGGCAATGGAACCTTTGATGGATCACCAATATCAGCAACTGCCTTCGCCTGCCATTCACCCTGCTCATCTTCAAAAATCAACCAAATTTTTGAAGTCAGCGCAGTCGTTGTAAAGCAGTAGTTATGATTCGCTCCCCAAGCACAGCGAAGTTCTAGCGGTGCTCCCGGAACATCCAAAACCTTTTTAGGCTTTTTAGTATGCAGATCCCAAACAACCACGGTGTTGCCAAAGTGCTTCATCGCCTCTCCATCACCCAGCAACTTTCCGAAGTCCATCATGTAGTTATTCCAACCGGTAAAAGAGGAGGTAACCATCATATTTCGGCGAGGTAACGCACGAACATCATATCCATAGCCATCCGCAAATTTTCCAGATTTAACTGCGCCTTGCAGATTCTCATCGGTTGGCATCCAATGAGTCGAGATATATTCGCCTTCATTGGTGTATTCAATTAAAGCAGTCCGCCCACCGTGGTCTTTATTATTGGACAATCCAGTCATAATCATTCGGCCTGGAAGAGCATACGTTGTATGTGGCCCAACGACACCTCCACTCTCTGCCACAAAGTTATCAATCACTTTATGCAAAGTTGGTTTGGAAGGATTTGTGTGAACATCAAAGATGAAAATTTTGCTGGTATCGAGACCACCCGCCCATAAATACTGGCGATCATCGGTAAAACCAGAGTGATGAGCCTCGTTGCGACCACCCACCGAAACACTATTGATAATTTTTCCGTAGGTTTTTGCAGCAGGATTAACCGACACGGTGACTAGCTTATCCTGTTCATCTCCAACACCCTTTACGCCCAATGTCCAAACATAGACATAATCTTCTTGACCGACAATCTTAGCCATATAGGGTGATTGGCATGTTTCATCTGCAAAGGTTTGAGTTGGCAACAGAGCCGCACTCATCGTAACTGCAGCTGCAGCACTAAGAAGCGTGGTCTTAACCGCTCTCCCAATTTTGTTAAATCGAACTTCTTTGGATTTCATTACTTTCTCCGTACTTTGATAGACATTAACTAAACAAATAACATCCTCTATTTGATTAGCGATTCAGCACCCAATTACTCGGCTGCTTACAGGCTGAACTCTCTTTTTTATATTCCATCCTGTATTGGTTTGAGGCGCTCCTTGCCCAAACGCAATTATTCCCCGGTTGTCGGGTCAATTGTTGTGGTGATCTTCGAAATTTTATTCGCGGGAAACCCGCCTGTTTCTGCATGTTCAATGATCGCCTTTTCATCGGGAGCGATATAAACACAATAGAGTTTGTCATCAGTAACATAGCTATGCTGCCACTGAATCTCCGGCCCCATATCACGCAAAATACAGCATGAGGCGCTTGTAAGATTTTTCAGCTCATCTGCCGACATCTGACCCGCACCGGGCACCTCTCTTTCGATAATAAACTTAGGCATAATTCTCTCCTGCCAACCACATATAAGATTAAAAGTTGGCACATCCCTGTGCCTAGAAGGGGAACTACTCCGTTACGGTAAAAGCACCCGCAGGGCACTTTCCAGTCACTTCACAAATCGCCTCATCAGTTGCCTGAGTGGTATCGATCACAAAATTTCCATCTTCAACTTTAAAAACATCCGGTAGCGATTTAACGCAAACACCCGCATGCTGACATTTATCCTGATCCCATTTAACCTGCATAACCTCTCTCCTCTTCTCTGTTAAAAACCCTTTAAAATCTCTGTATATAATATGACCGGTCGTCTTATAAGGTTTTAAATTTTTTTTACGCTTTAAAATAACCAGCCAACAAATGATCGCAGCACTCTTTTAAGGGCCTCGTAGACTTCTCAACCTTCATCCTTAACAAAGCCCCTTGCCAGTTATTCACCATTAAGTCTGCCATCGTTTCTGCGGAAATATCGCCTCTTGCGATACCTTCTGCCTGAGCTCTTTCAAATCCCTCTTTCAGTTTATCTCTATAGAGATGCACCGAATGACTCAACTCTTTCAAGCAAGGATCGCTCGTATCACCCATTTCACCCAGCAAATTGCCCAACAGGCAACCGCCCGAGAAACTCTGCTCCTCTAGCTCATTAATTAATATATTAAAATAATTCTGAATGGCTGTGAGTCCATCAGTACTGGGAACAGCCAAGCAAGCCTCTACCTGAACAATAAAGGGCTTTAAGTAGTGAGCAATGGCTTCTGCACAAAAACTCTCTTTGCTATCAAAATAGTTATAGAAAGAGCCTTTTGGGATACTAACATTACCTAACAGCTCTTTAAGCCCGGTGCCGTGGTAACCTTGCGTCGTCAGCATTGAAACCCCTTCATCAAGGAGTCGCTGTCGGTTATCTTCTATTTTGCTAACTCTTGCCATGGATAGAGTATATGACCGGTCGTCTCATTAATCAAGAGGAACCCTGCGGCCATTAAACCTCTCTTTGCAAACAGGGAGACTCAACGCTCAGAAATCCTCGTCACAAGCGTTAAGCCTCGTATATTCAGTTAGTCTTTTTTTGCTCTATTTTTGCGAGCCGATGGTGCATTTGACTTTCTTTTCTTGGCCTTCGCTTTACTTGCCGACTTCTTGGCCGGCTTTTTCTTGCTCACACGAAGCGTTGAACGCTCGGCATTTTCACCCGCATCAGAGCCTGAAGGGGCCAATCCCAACTGCTGACCACAAACCTCAGTATCTCTAAGCATTTGCAGCACTTCTGGCGGCATTCCCTCAGGTAGATCAATGGTACTAAAATCATCATGAAGCTCAATCTGACCGATATAACAGCTATCGATATCCGCTTCATTCGCAATTGCGCCAACAAGGTTGCCAGGCTTAACACCGTGTTCCCGCCCAACGTCAACGCTATAACGAATCATTGGAATTTCAGGAAACTTTATTAGTGGGACAGGATTACCCAGAGAGCCCTTTGGCTTTCTCTCTCCACCACCTGCGCCTAGCGCTCTCTCTTTTTTACCGTACGGAGCATCACCTTTTGCGCCTCGGCCTTTCTTTTCCGACAACAGAAAAGACTCGTTATTACCTTGTGCCATCTGCGCGAGCGCTGCCGCAATTTGCAAAGGATTCTCACCATGCTCTTGCTGGTATTCTGTCACTAGACGAAGGTAAAGCTCCAAATCCTTGCTAATAATTGTTTCCGCAATACTCTCTTTAAAGCGTTTGATTCGCTGATCATTAATAACCGAAACGCTTGGCAACTGCATCTGCTCAATTTGAGTCTTAGTTGCATGTTCAATCGAACGCAGCATACGACTTTCGCGAGGCGCGACAAAAAGAATCGCATCACCTGAACGACCAGCACGACCTGTTCTACCAATCCGGTGAACATATGCTTCAGGATCATAAGGAATATCATAATTAATAACGTGACTGATTCTGGCCACATCCAAGCCACGTCCTACAACATCGGTCCCGATCAGGATATCTATTTGACCTTTTTTGAGTCGATCAACCGTTCTCTCACGTAAATTCTGAGAGATATCGCCATTAAGCGCTTCACAAGAAAATCCTCTTGCTGACAGCTTCTCAGCCAATTCAACCGTCGCATTTTTGGTTCGAACAAAAATGATGATTGCATCAAAATGCTCAGCCTCAAGAATCCTTGTCAAAGCATCAATTTTGCTCGCTCCGCTAACACGCCAGTAGCGCTGCCGAACTGTGCTGGCTGTCGCTGCTTTAGCCGCAATTTTGACAATCTTGGGGTTATTTAAATACCGCTTAGTCACTTTCTGAATCGCAGGCGGCATCGTTGCCGAAAAGAGCGCGATTTGCCTAGTTGGTGGCGTCTGTTCCAGAATCCATTCGACATCATCTATAAACCCCATACGGAGCATTTCATCAGCCTCATCCAAAACCAAAGCTTTTAATGAATCGAGCTTAAGTGTGCCTTTACGAATATGATCCATTACTCGGCCAGGTGTCCCCACCACAACCTGCACACCACGGCGTAATTGTCTCAACTGCCCTTCATAACCTTGGCCACCGTAAACGGGCAACACATGAAAGTTCTTCATATAGCGAGCATAAGTCTGAAAAGCTTCAGAAACCTGAATCGCTAACTCTCTTGTAGGCGCTAAAACAAGAACTTGTGGATCTTTAATCCCTGTCTCAATGCGCGATAATAGAGGCAATGCAAATGCAGCCGTCTTCCCTGTTCCTGTCTGTGCCTGCCCTAGCACATCATCCCCATTCAATAAATGAGGGATGGTTTGAGCCTGAATAGGCGAAGGGGTCTCATAACCTGTCTCCTTGACCGCTCTTAATAACTCAGGAGCAAGATTCAGGGATTCAAATGATTCTGGAGACTCTGTAGGAGAAGACATTAAATAATTACCTTAAAAAGTTATAGTGAAGCCCAAGAGGTAGCAGATAAAGCTAAGGACTTCCAAGCGAACAACATAGCAGTATAACCTATCTATATAAGAATAGCTCCATGTTGCAACGCAAAATACAGCCATTCCCCAATAAATTTGCCACACACCAAAATCTATTAGCCAGCTAGCACCTGCTTTCTTAAATTTAGGCCATATCCCACACTTGGCAATGAAACAACCTGAACCACTCTTGACATCTCCATTTCAAATGAACTTAATAGTTCATGAAACATCTACCGTAGTACCGACCTAATCCTCTATGAAGGTGCACAATATGTTCTACATTCGGCTTCTTTTACTCTCAACACTTCTCCTAACCACAGTCGCCTGCGCTCCTTTAGCAGCTCGATACGATTTCGATGTCGAAGCTGATTTCAGCCAATACCAAAATTACCAGTGGAAAAGCAAAACCCACAAAAACAATGCGATTACCGATAACTCACTCCTTGAAAAACGTATTCAATCTCTTGCAAACGAACAACTGAGTTTTCAAAACCTCAATCTCGTTACAAGCAACCCTGATTTTTATTTGACTTACCACATCAGCACACGGGAACGGATTGATGTACGGGATTATGGCTACGGATATTGGCGCCCATATCGATACGGCCCATCGACCGATATCTATCAATACACTGAGGGAACGCTTATTGTCGATATGATCGATGCAAAGAGCAACAAACTGGTCTGGCGAGGATGGACAAGTCGCGTGATCAATCAACCCTCTTTACCTGAGCCGTTACTGGAAAAGGCCTTGGGAGATATATTCAAAAACTTTCCACTTTAATCGCCAAACCACCTCAAAAGGGCCACACTCAATATGGCGAAACCAAAAGAGCCACTCTCGACATTTAAGGAATTAATCTCTGAGATTGAGACCTGCAATATTTGTCGGGCCCAACTTCCGTTTGAGCCCAAACCCATTCTTCAAGTCAACCCAAAGGCGCGTTTACTCATTGTTGGCCAAGCTCCGGGGAGAAAGGCCCACGAATCGGGCAAGCCCTTCGATGATGCCAGCGGTAATCGTTTACGAGAGTGGATGGGGGTTAACCGCGAGCTATTTTATTGTTCCGATCTCATTGCCATCATTCCGATGGGATTTTGCTTTCCCGGCACCGGGAAAGCGGGTGACCTTCCGCCCCGCTCAGAATGCGCACACACTTGGCGAAGCCGTTTAATGGCCCAATTGCCATCACTCGAAACAACGCTAGTCATTGGTCAATACGCACAGAATTACCACTTGGAGAAAAAGTATCAAACGGTAACCGAAGCTGTAAATCACTGGCGTAACAGTTGGCCGAAACTTGTTCCACTTCCGCACCCAAGTCCGCGCAACAACCTCTGGCTAAAAAGAAACCCTTGGTTCGAAGAGAAGCTCGTTCCTGTGCTCAAAAAGCGAATATCCAGCATCATTTCAGAATAGTTTACTGGCAGGTATGTTTCTGTAAAACGCATCCAAATAGCCGAATCCCTCTGCCTTAAAAACCAATAAACCAATTTAAAATCCCCATTTCATCATGACCAAATCACAGCTATCATACAGCTGTGTTATTTTGATTTTTCTGTCGCATGATCGATGCGATCCACAACTGGACGTTACTGGAAGAACGGGTGAATAACGCTCAAACATTGCAAAAATTTTTACACGAACAGCAACTGCCAGCACATTTCTTGGAAGCCATCGAAAACTGGCATATGCCGCTCGCTAAAAAGCTGGCGGCTCAGCGTAGCCAAGCTGGTCGTCCGTTACTAATTGGCATCAATGGAAGTCAGGGGTCAGGAAAAAGTACGCTCGCTGCGCTACTCACTCTACTGCTGACAGAAACGTACCAGCTGAAATCAATCGCGCTCTCCATCGACGATTTCTACCTAACTCGCGACTCGCGACTCGCGCTGGCCGAAAAGGTACACCCATTACTGGCAACACGAGGCGTACCCGGAACGCATGATATACCTCTCATGCGCAGCACCCTGCAGAGCCTCGCTTATGATCAAGGCGAAGTCCAGATACCACGTTTTGACAAGGCTAGCGATGACCGCTACCCACAAACACAGTGGGATACGGTAACAGCGCCACTCGACGTGATTATTGTGGAAGGCTGGTGCATGGGGACACCCGCTCAACCCGAGGAGACGTTAAAGCACCCGATTAATGACCTCGAGACCCGTGAAGACTCAGAAACGATCTGGCGATCTTACGTCAATCGCCAAATCCGCGAACAATATACCGCTGCCTATGAGGCAATGGATATCTGGGTTATGCTACAGGCGCCATCTTTCGATTGCGTCTATCGCTGGCGGCTGGAGCAGGAACAGAAACTGGCCACCAAACTACACCAAGATAGCACTGACGCCCCACAGCAAAACAAACTAATGTCCGCCGAACAGATTGAGCGTTTCATCCAGCACTACCAAAGGCTGACAGAACATTCGCTAAAAATGTTACCCGCCAGCGTCAACTATCTTTTCGAACTTGATCAGAATCGCCACATAATCGCTGCAAGCGAACCGCAGCCGGTAAAGCTGTCATGACGCAAATTGCAGTTTATACCGATCTTGACGGCTCACTACTTGATCACCATGACTACAGCCATGCAGCAGCCGATTCGCTCCTGCAGGCACTTGAGAAACAAGATATTCCGGTCATTCCAGTCAGCAGCAAAACTCGCGCCGAACTGCTGCCGTTACGCAAAGAGCTTAATAACCGCCACCCTTTTATCGTCGAAAACGGTGCAGCGGTCTTTATTCCTCAAGGCTACTTTGCAGAACAGCCTGCTGAAACGATCACTCAAAATGGTTACTGGGTTAAAGTTTTCACATCACCTAGAAGCCATTGGCTAGACAAAATCGACGCCATCGCTGCCGACTTTCCGGATGCTTTCATCAATTTTGCCCGCCTCGATATCAACACGATCATCGACTTGACTGGGCTCAATCCAGTGGCAGCACAACAGGCCAGTGAACGGGAATTTGGCGAACCGGTTCACTGGCTTGGAAGTGATACCGACCAAACCCGGTTTGTCACCGCGCTCGAACAGGCTGGCGCAAATGTTCTCCGGGGTGGGCGATTCCTCCATATATCAGGGAATTGTGGCAAGGGACGCGCGCTGCTTTGGCTCAATGAGCAATACAAAAAACAACCCCATGGCATTGACCCGATCAGTATCGCCATCGGCGACAGCCAAAATGATGTGGCGATGCTCGAGGCTGCCGATCACGCGCTGATCATCCGCTCGCCTTCTCACCAGCCGCCGGTGCTTTCACGCAACAAAAACAGCTCCCTGAGCCACAGCCAAGGCCCCACTGGCTGGGATGAAGGGCTTCGCAAAATTCTGCATTCACTGAATAATCAATAGGAGCCAACTATGGCTGATTTCCACCAAAATGGCATCATAACAACGCTTCATAACCTCTCTAATCGCTCTCTTGAAGAGTTAGAAGCAGAGTTGACCCAGTTTGCCAAACAGCGCCCCATGGCGCTGATTCTCCCCTCCCTTTTCTCCGAACTCGAAACCGAAGCGTTACCAAACATTGTCAAAGAACTACAGCACGTTCCCTATCTTTCGCAAATAACAATTGGCCTAGACCGCGCACAAGAAGAACAGTATTGCCACGCGATTAAATTCTTCTCAACATTGCCGCAAAACCATCGCGTCCTATGGAATGATGGCCCTCGCCTGCTTGCAATCGATGCCGAACTGCAAAGCCGCGGCCTCGCGCCAAAAGAGCAAGGCAAAGGGCGCAACGTCTGGTACTGTATGGGCTACATTTTAGCCCAAGGAAATATCGAATCGGTCGCGCTACACGACTGCGACATTACAACCTACCGCCGCGAACAGCTCGCTCGGCTGATATACCCGGTTGCCAACCCACGCTTCAACTATGAGTTTTGCAAAGGCTACTACGCCCGCGTTGCTGGCGGAAAGATCAATGGCCGTGTTTGCCGCCTGCTCGTTACCCCATTAATCCGCTCTCTGAAACGAATTTTCGGAGAACGCGAATACCTCAGCTATATGGACAGTTACCGTTATTCGCTAGCAGGCGAATTCTCTTTTCGCCGCGATGTCCTCAACGACATCCGCATCCCCAGCGACTGGGGACTTGAGATCGGCGTACTTTCAGAGGTGTATCGTAACTATGCCAATAACCGCCTTTGCCAGGTCGATATTGCTGATGTTTATGACCACAAACACCAAGATCTCTCGATCGACGATCAGGAAGCTGGGCTGTCAAAGATGTCTATCGACATCACTAAAGCATTATTCCGAAAAATGGCCACTCAGGGAGAGGTCTTCAACGAAGAGACTTTTCGCACACTTAAAGCAACCTACCTGCGCATCGCACTCGATTTTGTCGAAACCTACAACAACGATGCGATCATGAACGGCCTTAATTTCGACATCCACGCAGAGGAAGAGGCGGTGGAAATGTTTGCCGGAAATATTATGCTTGCCGGCAAACACTTTCTTGAAAATCCTATGGAAACCCCCTTCATACCAAGCTGGAATCGTGTTATCAGCGCTGTTCCCGACATCCTAGAAAGACTCAAAAAGGCTGTTGAAGACGACCATAACGAATTTACCGCCTGATCAAAACAAGAAAATCATGCTTGAGAAGACCCCCGCCAACCTTATTCAACGTATTCAGCTTCATCTCGAAACCATCTACTCCGAGGTACAGCTCTCAGAAAGCGTCGAGGCGCTCTCTGAACGACTGCTGGAGATCATGGAAATCGATCACCAGTGCCATATCCCCATCCCCCATACGAACCTGTGGGATCAGAGTGATATTGCCATGATCACTTATGGTGATAGCATCAAACAAGCGGATGAAAAGCCGCTCCACACGCTACACCATTTTCTCAATGCCCACCTTGATGGCAGCATAAACAGCGTCCACATCCTACCCTTCTTTCCCTGGAGTGCAGACGACGGGTTTGCTGTCATCAATTTCTCCAGTGTCAACGAATCGCTTGGCGACTGGGATGATATTAGAGAAATCGCAAAAGATTACCGACTGATGTCCGACCTGGTGATTAACCACTGCTCAAACCGTAGTATATGGTTTGAAAACTTTAAGCGCGGCATCAATCCTGGCAAGGATTACTTCATCACCGAGCCAGCTGGTAAGGATCTCAGCCAAGTGGTGCGCCCCCGAACCACGCCCATCTTGCGTAAAACCGAAACCGCCGACGGCGAAAAGCATGTCTGGTGCACATTTAGCCACGACCAGATCGATCTCAACTTCCGTAATCCCGAGGTTTTAATAGAGTTTGTTCGCATCATTCACCATTACCTCAGCAACGGAGTCAGAATTTTTCGTCTCGACGCAGTCGCATTTCTCTGGAAAAAGGCGGGAACAAACTGCCTCAACCTAGAGGAAACGCACGAGATTGTCCGTTTACTGCGCTCCCTGATCGAACATGCCGAGCCGCAAGCGATGATCATCACCGAAACCAATATACCCAATCGCGAGAATCTCACCTACTTTGGCAATGCCAACGAAGCGCATGCGGTCTATAATTTTTCTCTCCCGCCATTGCTTGTTAACACCCTGATTACCGGCAGCTGCCGTTATCTCTGCCAATGGATGATGAGCATGCCGCCCGCCCAAAACGGCACCACTTACTTTAACTTTATCGCCTCACACGATGGAATTGGCCTGCGTCCGGCGGAAGGACTGCTCAGCGCTGAGGAGATCAGCGACTTCATCATTACCATGCAGCAATTTGGTGGAAAAATATCTTGGCGAACCACAGAAAAAGGGGAAGCGAGCGCCTACGAGGTCAATATATCGCTATTCGATGCCCTGCAGGGAACCACTCTGGGGGCCGACGACCTTGGGCTGGAGCGCTTTATCTGTGCACATGCAATCATGCTTGCGCTCGAAGGGATTCCCGCTTTTTATATTCACAGCCTACTCGCTACCAAAAACGATTATAAGCGGCTAGAACACACCAGCCACAACCGCTCTATAAACCGACACCAGTGGGATTATCGCGAACTCGACACCTTGCTTGGCGCGACTGACTCGCACCATAATAAGGTCTTTAACCGGCTCAAACAGTTGATTAATATCCGTAAACATCAACCGGCTTTTCACCCAAATGCCACCCAGTTCACCTTACAACTAGGTGAGAAATTATTCGGTTTTTGGCGCCAGAGCATCGACAGAAGGCAGAGTATCTTCTGTATCAGCAATATTAGTAACCAGCAACAGCGGCTGCCGCTTTCAAACCTTAATCTGATCGATACCGACAACTGGAAGGAGTTGATCGGTGGTGAACAATTTGACTCCCTCGACCAGTCAATCTCTTTGGCCCCGTACCAAACCTGCTGGATCAGCAACTTATAAAGGCCACTCTCTAACCGAATTGAATTTCACCCCTTCGGGGCTCGCTACGCTCGTTCAAAATTGTTCCTGACAATTTTGTCGAACCCACCATTCTAAATACCGAAGATTCGAATCTACTTTCTATCAAATATAAAAAAGGCCCAAAAGAGGGCCTTTTTTATATTTGGCGGAGAGAGAGGGATTCGAACCCTCGGTACCTTGCGGTACACACGCTTTCCAAGCGGGCTCATTCGGCCACTCTGACATCTCTCCAAAACTTGGTAACAGCTAAGCCGCGAAAGGTTAAACTAGAATCACTCTTGTTGCAATTGGAATCAACTTGCAAGCTCATCTTTCATCGCCTCCAGTTCATCCCAGCGGGTGTAGTGCTGCTCTAATTCTGCGGTGATTTTTTCTAATCGATTTAGAACAAGCTCAGCTTTTTCTTTTTCCTGCTGGTAAAAATCAGCCTCCGAGATTTTCTCATTTAGCTCTGTTTGTTCTTCTTCGAGCTTTTCGATCATGTTTGGCAGCTTATCAAGCTCTCGTTGCTCTTTGTGGCCGAGTTTCTTTTGAGTTGTCGATTTAGGCTTCTCTTTTTTTACGCTCTTTTTTTCTTTAACCTCTTCAATCTGGTTGCTGAGTTTATATTTCAACCAGTCGCTGTAACCACCAACATATTCATTAACCACTCCTTCGCTATCAAAAACCAAGGTACTGGTGACAACATTGTCCATAAAGGCTCGATCATGGCTTACTAATAGCAATGTTCCATCAAAACCGACAAGCAACTCCTCGAGCAGCTCTAGCGTCTCAATATCAAGATCATTAGTTGGCTCATCCATCACTAACAAGTTGACTGATTTACTAAATAATCTCGCTAAGAGGATACGCGCCCGCTCACCTCCTGAGAGGGTCTTAATCGGTGATCGTGCACGAGCGGGAGCAAAGAGAAAATCGGCAAGATAAGAGATCACATGGCGGCTTTTCCCGTTGATTGTAATCTGGTCGCTTCCATCCCCAATCGCCTCTACAACCGTTTGATTTAGATCTAACTGACCACGAAGCTGGTCAAAATAGGCAACCTCTAGTGAGGTGCCTATCTTCACTTCACCTTTTTGCGGTTCAAGCTGGCCTAACAACAATTTAAGCAGCGTAGTTTTACCGGCACCATTGGGGCCAATCAAGCCAATACGATCACCACGAATAATGCGTGTTGAAAAGTCCTTAACAATGCTTTTCTCAGGGTATCCGTAACTAATGCCTTTGGTCTCGATGACCAGCTTTCCGGACCGCTCGGCTGTTTCCAGCCCAAACTTGGCATTTGACTGTTGCTCTCGACGCTGGCCGCGCTCTTTACGCATTTTTTCTAATGCCCTAACACGTCCTTCGTTACGAGTACGTCGTGCTTTGATTCCTTGGCGAATCCAAACCTCTTCTTGCGCCAATTTTTTATCAAAAAGGGCATTCTGACGCTCTTCTTCTTCAAGCGCCGCCGCTTTTCTTCTTAAAAAATCTGTGTAATTACCGGGCCACGAGATCAGCTTACCTCTATCCAAATCGACAATTCGGGTCGCCAACTTTTGCAAAAAGGCTCGGTCATGCGTCACAAATAGAACGGCTCCTTTGAAGGTGCTTAAATGCTCTTCCAGCCAAAGAATCGATTCTAAATCCAGGTGATTTGTTGGCTCATCGAGCAGCAATACATCTGGATCACAAACGAGTGCACGCGCTAAAGAGACACGTCTTTGCCAGCCTCCAGAAAGTCCAGCGATGCCTTTGTCTGCCGGCAGTTCGAGTCGCGTTAATATCTGTTCAACCTTTTGTTGCAACTTCCAACCATCATGATCATCCAGAAGATGCTGCAAACGGCCCAGTTCCGCCATCTGTTTGTCAACATCCATATCTTGTGCCATTGCGACGTGGTGGTATTCTGCTATCCAGTTACCAACATCACCCAGCCCTGCTGCAACGGTGTCATAAATACTTTCATCACCCGACAGTGAAGGAGCCTGCTCTAATGTAGCGAGCTTTGCACCCGGTTTGAGCCAAATACTGCCTTCATCGGCTTTAACTTCGCCACTAACAATTTTCAGTAACGTCGATTTTCCTTCGCCATTACGCCCTAACAGTCCAACGCGCTCGCCCGCTTTAAGCTGGAATTCTGCTTTTTCTAATAGGTGATGAACGCCAAAGGCGATTGATATGTCTGATAGTCGAAGTAATGGCACGGGTTAACCTGTATTAAAATTTAGAAAAGCTTCTGCAAATAAAAGCGCAGCAAGTTTAACAGTGAAGCCGCCGCAATGTTCTGCTTTCTATCAAGGCTGCCACCCACTTGTGTAATGTGATGAAACTCACCCTCATCGGTTGAGAGCGCACTAATTAATTCCATTGAGCTGCGTTTTTCTGTCAAAATCTCCTGATCAAAGTTCCAAATTTGTACCAGCCCATAATCGGCGCCCGATCTCTCTCTAACCGCTTTCGCGAGTAAAACAGCCTCTTCTGCGCCACCGACCCCACTTAAGCCGAAATCCCGCCCGAGCAAAGCCTCATTAGGGGCAATACTGCTTTCTTGCAACCATGGACGACCAACACACCAGCTTGCCAATAGACCGCTACTCACTGTTTCCAACAGGGCTATATTTTGCCCTGACTCCGTTAACAGTTCATCAATCACCTGAACAATTCCTTTTGGACCACCAAAACCATCTTCAACCGAGACCAATTGACTGCCTAGCGCTTTGGAAACTTGGCGACTTACTGCTTCTATCTCTTGCTGATCAAATCCAGCAGGAAACCAGAGTTTCAGCTCAACCTCAGGCAGTCCTGCCCGAAAGCTGATTGTGATTTCCTCAGGAAAATGAATCGCCTCTATCCGTTCTTGAATCGCTGACTCGCCTAAACCAAACGTGCGAAAAGAGAGCCGCTTTAATGGCGCGAGCGAAAAGCGCTCTTGTAGATCTGGAAAAATCGATGCCTGAAACATTTTTTTCATTTCAGAGGGCACACCGGGTAAAAAATAGAACTGGCAGCCATTATGGGCAATCGCAAAACCTGGCGCCGTTCCCCATCTATTATCTAGCCGCACAGCCCCTTTCGGGAAATAGGCCTGCTTGCGGTTAACCTTTGGCATTGGGCGATTCCAGAGCTTGAATATTGATTCAACCTGTTCCATCGCCCGCTCATCAAACTCGAGTGGTGCATCAAAGGCTTTAGAAACCGCTTCTGTAGTCAAATCATCACCGGTTGGCCCCAATCCACCGGTACAAATACAGCAATCTGCCCGCTCTGATATTTCAACCAGAAGCTTCGTCAGCGCATTTAAATGATCCCCTACCGCCGTATGGCGTGTCAGCTCAAATCCAGCCGCAATCAGTTTCTGTGAGAGCCACGCAGCATTACTATCAACCGTCTGGCCGGTGATAATTTCCTCTCCTTGTGAAAAGATCTCGCAGCGTGGAGCCATTTTTAACCGGCCTCTACAGCAATACGGTAGCCGCCAAACTTGCGGATATTGAGCACACCGCAATCCAAAATCAGATATTGCCCTTTGATTCCCTTTAGAACCCCACTGATCTCAGCTGTTTTATCAAAATTTAGAGATTTAACTTTTTCTGGATATTCAAGAACAGGGAACTCAATATTGACCACCTCAGCCTCTGCCAGGAACTCAATATCCCCTTCTGCCTGCTCGCTTGATAGTGCCTCAATCTCATCACTACACTCGGCCAACAGACGATCCCGTTCAGCCAATAAATCTTTCTCTTCTGCCATCCCTTTGAGCATTTTGCGCCAATCTGTTTTATCCGCCACATGCTGCTTTAGAATCACCTCAATTTGCCCAGACTGTAACCGCGTTTTCACCCGAAATATTGGTAATGCCTGCGTCGCCCCCTGATCAATCCAGCGGGTTGGAATTTGTGTATGGCGTGTTATCCCAACCTTCAATCCAGATGAGTTAGCGAGATAGACAATATGATCTTGCATGCAGAACTGTTCGCCCCATTCCGGCTCTCGACAGGTGCCGGCAGCATAATGGCATTGTTCTGGCTTCATAATGCAAAGATCGCACTGTGCCAACTTCGCAAAGCAGGGGTAGCAATAGCCTTGCGCGAAGCTTTTTTTACTTTTTCGGTGGCAGTGAATACAGTTAATTTCACCACCATAAGAAAGTGTTAGTGGCTGGCCAATCAGCTCGTTCAGCGGTAATAACTGCTCACCAAGTGGTAACTCATAGGCCACTTTATCATTCAATTTAGTGACCATTTTCTTTAGATTACCGTCCATCTTCTACTCCTTAAGTGAGAAGGTCATAACAAATTGGCAGCGTAAACAGGCTCAACCCCGTTGTTACTGTCACCGACATTGCGTACAAAGAGCCATCCAGTTTATAGCGATCGCACAATACTAAACCAAGCACCATGCTCGGCATCGCTGTCTCCAATACAGCTGCTGCGAGCAATTCACCCGTCAACCCTAGCGGCACAGCTAATGCCCAACCAAATAGCGGCATAATAATCAGCTGCACCAATATAACTGGAATAACTTTTGGGAGGTTACGCCAATGTAAGCTATCAAGCCGTAGCCCCATACCCAAAGCGATCAACATTAAGGGAACAACTCCCGGTGACAGAAGCTTTAAAAATCCGTCCACCCAACTTGGTTGTGGGATGCCTTGCAGATTCATTGCAACCGCGAACAGACCCGCCCAAAGTGGAGGTACCTTTAGAAGCGAAAGAAGAATTCCCCCTTTCCCACCACTCCCGTAGTGACGAGCAATCACGACCCCAACCGTTAATAACAGGGGTGTACAGGCAAACAGATCAAACTGAATGGCAACAGATCGCGCCCAGCCACCAAATGTCTGCTCAAGGACTGGCAACCCTAGATAGGTGATATTTGGAAATGAGGCAGCAATGATCAATGCGCCAATCTGACCGCCAGATATATTCCAACCGCGAAAGATTAGCCAGGTTACGGCGATAGCAAAGAGAACAGCCGCGGAAGCCAGGAAAGATATTTTAAGTGACTCAAGGCCTAACGATGCATTCCACATAACCGATAAAACCAGCGCGGGCAGCATCAGGTAGTAAACTACATTGGTCAAAACAAGCCGAACCTGATCAGCGGCTAAACCGGCGGGTTTAAACAGACGCCAACCGATGCCACACAGAATCAGTGCCGACATCTGTGTTAAAACAGAAATCATGGAAAAACTCAGAGAATCAGAACTGTTCTATTATCCCTGATTCGGTGCTAGCAGGCGAGAAATTGCCCGGTCATGATGTGTGGCTAGCAACAACTGAGCAATCATCGCTGCACAAAAAGCGGTAAACATATCCCACTGCGTATCCCAAACATCACCCTGTGTTCCAAGAAAGGCATTTGCATCGCCCCCTTCTACAACAGCAACCCACCACTCAATAAATTCATAAAATGCGCTAATTGCAAGACAAACACAGGTCACCAGAAAGAATAGCCACTTCCCGGGCACCAATGGAGAGCGCCTAATTAAAATCTCTCTCGCTACCATTGCTGGAATAAAACCCTGTGCAAAATGGCCAAGTCGATCGTAAGGGTTTCTGCTCAATTCAAGCCAATCTTGCAGCCAAAAGCCGACTGGCACTTCTGCATAGGTATAGTGCCCACCAAGTATCAGGATTAATGCATGTATTGCAATCAGCCAATAGACCAAGAGTGTCATCGGAAAGCGTTTCGCTGTCAGCAGCAACAGGGGTGCCGCAATCAAAACGGGAGCCACCTCAAGAAGCCAGGTCAGGCGGTCGTATGGCCCAATTCCAGAGACAACAAGCCCACTTGCCACTACCGCTAAAAGAAGGCTCTGCTGCCCGTTTCTCCTTGATATCATTATCTATTACCCGAAGCCATTAATGTCGCCTCTGGAAGCCTGCGAAGTTTGGCCATACTGATAACGCCCCAAACCGGGCCGATAGCCAAGAAGATAAAAACATAACGCCATCCAACCAGATCAACGAGCAATGGCACTAGGTGAATAGTAAACAGTGTCAGCAAAAAGCCCATACTCGTCTGCATCATTAGAGCCGTTCCAACATATCGCCTATCCGATAACTCACTAATTGCCGCGCTAAATTGCGCGCTATCAGCAACCACAGCAAAACCCCAAATCAGGCAAACCAGTGTTAATAGCAACGGTGATGAGAAAAAGAGACCAATCAACAGACAGCAAGCTCCAGAAACAACCAAACTGACAATAGTTACCGTTGTTCGCCCTAACCGATCGGCAAACCGTCCGGCTAAAACGCACCCTAGTGCTCCGATTGCGATTACAGAAAAGCCAGCAACTCTTGCTGCCTCAAGCGACCAACCTGCTTGCTGATAACTGGCAATAATAAAAATCGGCACCCAGGTCCACATCGCATAAAGCTCCCACATGTGTCCCAGGTAGCCCAAGTTAGCGAGCCGAAGTGGACGGTCTGAAAATGATTTACCTGCATAGTGCCAATCAAAGGGAGCCGAGCTTGCCAAACCTGGCCCATTTTTTACAAAAAAGAGAACGAGAATAGCTGAAAGCACAGCCATCCATGAAGAGGCCATTAAAACCGCACGCCATGGCGGCATTCCCCCTTCTCCAAAAACTGGGAAAGCATTTAACAGGTGGGGCAAAGCAGAACCTAGAGTGAGCGCACCAACAAGTATCCCCACAAGAAGGCCTCTATCACTGACAGCCCAAGAAACTGCCACTTTCATTCCCGGTGGATAGATACCTGCTAGCGCCATGCCGGTTAAAAAACGCAAAAAGATGACTGTTTCGGGGGAACTATCAATGGTTACGATCAAGCCATTAAACAGCCCACCCAGCACTGCACTGGCACCGATAAGATAAATAGACGAGAAACGGTCTGCTATATTGAAAATTGCGCTGAGTAATGCGCCACAAACAAACCCAATCTGGACACTCATGGTCATCCAAGATTGTTGGCTTGTTGTTAAAGACCACTCATCAATTAGCTGCGGTACAACAGCAGAGGCCGAGAACCAGAGTGCCATTGCAAGCAGTTCGACCAAAGCAAGTAGCGACAGGTTTCGCCATTTATGCTTCACAAAATTGGCTTATTAACCATTAACATTTGGAGAAAAAATCTGCACTTGAAAGTACTGTGGCTCCAAGTCATCAGACAGCTCAATCGAGGAGTGATATGAACGAATTTCTCCCCTTTCAAGCGGCTCAGTTATAGGAAGACCATTACCCATCCCTAACTCCGAAACACCTACCTGAATCCCAACCCGGTCAAAAAATAGAATTTTCGCTTCTGGCCGAACGGGTAGAAGATTACGGTTATCCATCACAACCTTATATTCATAACGCCTTATTTTTTCATTACCCGTCTGAGTAAAAACAATATTTTTAACATACTGATTTCCCACGGGCAGCACTTTGTCATAGTCCAACTTGACTAACCCTGGCAACCTATTCTGTGTGAGCGATTCAATCTCAGAAGACATCGCTTCAATCTTTGGCTTAAACCCTGCTAATTCGCGCTGCAACTTCTGCTCAACGGCTACGGACAAATTCACCTCTTTCGTAGCACTACCCAGCATCACACCGAGAACAAGGTTTATCAAGAAAGAGACAACGAGTGCCGCAGATAAAATAAATATCAGCCTTTTTTGTTTTGAACGGCTTGAGTGCCCTCTAGATGAGCTTCGGCGTCCATTCCTATTTTGTTCTATCGGCATCTACTGACCACACTCTTGTTTTATATGGAAATAGCATTCTAGCCTATTTTTAACTATTCATTGTAGTACTAGCCATTACCAGTTTGCGCGGCTATTCAATGGGCGTTACGATTAGCCTTTCTACGCTGACAATACAACTTCATGACAAACGAAACCATCACAACGCACTCTTGTTGCTCTGACAAAATCGAACCAGGCACACTAAAAGTACATGATGCGTTGCGCAATATGCTCGATAGCTGTAGTGCAGTGACAGGTTTTGAAAAAATAGCCCTTCAAAGCGCAACAAACCGCATTCTTGAAAAGCCAGTGATTTCACCGATTGATGTTCCATCTCACACCAATTCTGCTGTTGACGGGTTTGCTATCAATAGTCAGGACCTGCCCAGTAAAGGTGAGAAGCTCGAGCTACCTGTTGAAGGAATGATTGTTGCTGGAAAACCTCACCCAAAAGCGCTCGAACGTGGAACTGTTTTACGAATCATGACAGGAGCCAAAATTCCCGAAGGAGCTGATACGGTCATAATGCAAGAGCAGGTCGAGTATCAAAATGGCATTATTAAGCTAGATAGCCGTCACACACCCGGACAGAATGTTCGCCAAGCCGGCGAAGATATCAAAAGCGGTTCCGTCATCCTAAATAAGGGGAAACAGCTTACACCTGCAGATATTGGTCTGATTGCCTCTCTTGGTACCGGAGAGGTTCTTGTTAAACGCCAGCCGCGTGTCACTATTTTTTCAACAGGTGATGAAATCCATAATATCGGCCAACAACTGGCTGATGGCGGGATTTACGACAGTAATCGCTACACACTTGCAGCGGCGCTTAATCAGCTAAGTGTTAATTTGATTGATATGGGCATCATCGCTGACGACAAACAGAAACTGCTCAACACCTTCTCCTCTGCCGCAGAAAACTCAGATGTCATTATCACTTCAGGCGGGGTATCTGTTGGTGAAGCTGATTACACAAAAGAGGTTCTAACAGAGCTTGGAAGCGTTGAATTCTGGAAAGTCACCATAAAACCAGGTCGTCCAGTTGCCTTCGGGAAAATTGGCCCCGCCACTTTTTTTGGCCTTCCTGGCAACCCCGTTGCAGTGATGGTCACCTACTATCAGTTTGTCTTGCCCACGCTACAGAAAATAATGGGGATAACAGATACACCTGTTCGCCCAACACTAAAAGTTCGTAGCACAGAGAAAATCCGCAAGCTTCCGGGCCGAACTGAATTTGTGCGTGGCATAATCAGCCAGAACCCAGAAGGAGAGTGGGAAGCATGCAGCACAGGAAAACAGGGATCAGGAATTCTTAAATCAATGAGCGCAGCAAATGCATTTTTGGTTCTAGAGCACGATCGTGAAACTATTGAGCCCGGCGAATGGGTTACAGCACAGCCTTTTGCCGGATTAATTTAAGTCACACAACCTTCTTAGCGCTATATGCGCCCCCATACAAAGCATAGGGACAAGAATAATTATAGAAAAAAGCTTACTCCGCAACCAGCTCGGCAGGTTGCGAAGCAGGCAAATTAACTCGGCCCTGAAAAGCCCAACTATGATCAGCACCTTCCACTGCCACATTCCATGCGCCTTCTACTGGAAGATCAAGAGGGCCAGAGTACGTATGGCCCTGCAGGTGTGAAAGCGTCGCTCTACGATCCCACTTTTCCTTCGTTGGATGCGAAAAAATAACCGATAGCATGACTGGTGGCTCTAAATCACCCAACAACTCAAGCGTAAGCTCTTTTGAATCTTTCGGGTAACTCAGTTTTGCATGCAACCCCAAAGAAAGCGCTAACTGCTCACGCTCAAGAGACCGATTAATTGCCAGACCGGCCTTGTAATAGTCATCTTCAACCAATGGATTAGGCGAATTAATCGCAATAATTAACGTGATAATACCCGCCACGATAGCCAGTACTGGAAAAAAAATAATGAACCAAGGCCAAAATTGTTTATACCAAGCAACCGTATCCATATCCCTAATCATAAATAAATCTACCTTATTAGCGGCCCAAGAAAGCGGCTCTTTTGTTCAGAAACAAGTTCTGGATTTTCAATTGACTCAAGCGTAAAAATAATTTCTGAGCTTGTTTTTTTCAAATTTATCGGATCAACAACCACATCCTCAGTGACATCTAAGACCTCTCCCGATTTAACCTCAAGAACCTTGCCATCAAGTGCATGCGTTAAACCCTCTAGCCCATCGACCCTCAACCGGTATGAATGCCTCTCTTCATCCATATTGATAACTTTAAGCGTGTAAATATTCGCAACCAAACCTTCTGGCGTCTCACGGTAAAGTGCATTTCGATCTCGAATAACATCCAACTCTAGAGGTATTCTAGTTGCAATCTTGAAAAAGATACTTCCTGTAATCACAAGTAGAAGAACAGCATAGACAACGATACGAGGCCGCAAGATATGAGTTTCATGCCCATCATCTCTATGCTCAGTCGTATAACGAACCAAGTTGGGCTCATAGCCCATTTTATCCATTACATCGTTACAGACATCAATACAGGCTGCACAGCCAATACATTCATACTGAAGGCCATTACGGATATCAATGCCTGTTGGACAAACCTGAACACATAGGTTGCAATCTACACATGAACCCAGCCCTTTTTCTGCTGGGTCAATGGTTCTCTTTCGCCCTCCACGCGGCTCACCACGCTCTTTGTCGTAAGCTACAACTAAAGTGTCTTTATCAAACATCGCACTTTGAAATCGCGCATAAGGGCACATATACATGCAGACCTGTTCACGCATCCAGCCGGCATTTCCATACGTTGCAAAGCCGTAAAAAAACAGCCAGAACCACTCCCACACACCCAACTGGAAGGTGACAATACCTGCCGCCAGTTCTCTTATTGGGGTGAAATAGCCAACGAAAACAAAACCTGTAATCAGCGAGAATAGAACCCAGAGTGAATGCTTTGTCGCTTTGACTTTAATCTTATCTGAAGTCCAAGGGGCTTTATCTCGCTTGATCTGCTGTTGACGGCTTCCTTCCACCTTTCTCTCTATCCAAAGAAATGCCTCCGTCCAAACGGTCTGCGGGCAGGCATAACCACACCACAGTCGGCCTGCAATTGCCGTAAAAAAGAACAGCGCAAAAGCGGCAATCGCCAGTAATAGCGCTAAATAGATAAAGTCTTGTGGCCAAAAGACCCAGTCAAATATATAAAACTTACGTGCAGGCAAGTCAAAAAGAACCGCCTGTCTATCGCCCCAAGTAAACCAAGGAATCAGATAGTAAATACCTAAAAGAGTAACCACACCGGTCACACGTAACCTAGCAAACAGCCCATGCACCTCACGCGGGTAAACTTTTGTATGTTTTTTATAAACCTCAGACTCTAACTCCTGAGATTTACCTTTTTTAAGTTTCTTATCCATCGTCACAGTCTATTCACACGGTTTTAGAAAATAGAGCGCTAAAAAGCCATTTACGGCCCCTAGCAACCAAAAAGAAAAGAAACCTATCGTATAGTGGCCAAGTCCTGACAACTCAAAACCATCTCCAGAAATATGATAAATTTCTACCGGGTCAAAGGTCGAAAAAAATATGCCGGTTGCAACAACTGCCACCATAAAAGAAGGCCATAGAATCGCTATCGCTTTGTGTGGTTTTTTCTTTTCCATCTCTGAGCCTCTGGGGTTATCTATAAGTATTTATAGGAGAGTAGCCTTATTTAAGGCAACTACTTCGCGAGATCAAACACAGCATTAATTCGCTATCTTTTAATGCCATTAGTTTAGCAGCAAATTCTAATTGATGGCTCTATCTTAAATCGATAAAACAACCCACTCAATGATTCAAATCAATTTAGAATAAAAAAAGCCCCCACCTGAATGGAGGAGGCTTTTCTTAAAGCATTTCAGTTCAACTAGTGGGTCAATCCGTAGACATATCCCGCCAAAACATGAACCTTGTCTTCACCTAAAAAGTCACGGTGAGGTGGCATTTTTCCACTACGACCATCTTTAATAGATTTTTTGATCGCGCCGGCTGAACCACCGTATAACCAAACATTATCAGATAATCTTGGAGCTCCCATCATTGGGTTTCCTGAACCATCTGGCATATGGCACATAGCACAGTTAGTATTAAAAATAGCCTTGCCCGCTTCAGCCTTCACGCTGTCGACTTTCCGACCTGCTAATTTCTGGACATAAACGGCTACTTTATCAACACCATCATCGCCCAAAATAGCGCCCCAAGCTGGCATCATTGCATTCCTGCCGCTCATGATAGAAGTTTTGATCATTTCTGGCTCTCCGCCCCACAACCAATCTTTATCAGTCAAGTTAGGAAAACCAATCGCACCACCACCATCTGAACCATGGCACTGTGCACAGTAGCTAACAAAGAGCCTTCTACCTGCCTCTTTACCTTCAGGATCTTTTGCAAGCGCCACTAAGTCTTTGCTCGCAAACTTTTTAAAGATCGGGTCGTATTTAGCATTTGCATTCGTCACTTCCGTATCGTACTGACCGGTTTGTGTCCAACCCAAAGCTCCCTTGAAGTTACCTAACCCCGGATAAAGTGCCAAGTAAGCGACACCAAAAACGATCGTGATATAAAACATCCACAGCCACCAACGCGGCATTGGGTTGTTGTACTCTTCAAGACCATCCCAGCTGTGGCCGGTGACCTCTCCAGCGTCAGGTTCTCCCTCACGCTTTTTTGCTGTCCACTTGATCAACCAATAACAGGCATAGATATTGATCACAGTTAACAGAGTAATCCAAAGACTCCAGAATGTACTCATTACTTATTCCTCAAATTTAATTTTGTTCATCAGTCTCATCTTCATCGGCAAATGGTAGGTTGGCAGCGTCATCAAACTCTTTTTTACGCTTACTACTCCAAGCCCAAACACAAATGCCGATAAAGATTAAAAACATCAAGACCGTCATAATTGATCTGAATACTGTCAGATCCATTTTTAACGACGCGTTTTAATCGCTGTTCCTAGTGACTGCAGATAGGCAACCAGAGCTTGCATCTCTGTTTTACCTTCAACTGCTTTCTGAGCGCCTGCAATATCTGCATCGCTATAAGGAACACCCAAAGTTTTCATTGCACCAAGCTTCTTTGGTGTAGTCGCTGAATCAATTGTGTTTTCAGCCAACCAAGGGAAACTCGGCATATTAGACTCAGGCACAACATCACGCGGGTTGTTCAAATGAACAATATGCCAATCATCACTATATCGGCCACCTACACGCGCCAAATCAGGCCCGGTACGTTTTGAACCCCACTGAAATGGATGATCATAGACAAACTCACCTGCAACAGAGTAATGACCATAACGCTCAGTCTCTGCACGGAATGGACGAATCATCTGAGAGTGACATGTATGACACCCTTCTCTGATATAAACATCGCGACCTTCAAGCTGTAAAGCTGTGTAAGGCTTCAATCCCGCTACCGGTTCCGTTGTCTGCTTGATAAAAAATAGTGGCAGAATTTCCACTAGGGCCCCAACACTGATTACTGAAACGACCAAAATGATCATCAAGCCAATATTGGTTTCTACTTTTTCATGACTCATTAGAAGAATCCTCTCTTAACTTAAGCTGTTTGTGGGATAGCAGCCACTGTAGGCTTGCCATTCGAAACGGTTTTCCAAACATTCAATGCCATAATTAGCATTCCTATTAGGAAAAGAACCCCTCCGAGCCAACGAATAGTGTAGTACGGATACATACGTTCCAGAGACTCAACAAAGCTGTAGGTCAGCGTTCCGTCCGCATTCACAGCGCGCCACATTAGACCCTGCATAACACCGGCAATCCACATAGAAGTGATATAAAGCACGATACCAATCGTTGCAGTCCAGAAATGAAGTTCCATCAGCTTAGCGCTATGCATTTCTGTTTTCCCATACAGCCTTGGCAGCATGTAATAAATTGCACCGAATGTAACCATCGCAACCCAACCTAAAGCACCTGAGTGAACGTGACCAACTGTCCAGTCAGTGTAGTGAGATAGAGCATTAACTGTTTTGATCGCCATCATCGGCCCTTCAAACGTCGACATGCCGTAGAAGGAAAGCGAAACAATCAAGAAGCGCAAAATAGGATCAGTACGCAATTTATGCCAAGCACCAGATAGAGTCATAATTCCATTGATCATTCCACCCCAAGAAGGCGCAAGAAGAATCAAAGAGAAAACCATACCTAACGACTGAGTCCAGTCAGGCAAAGAGGTATACAACAAATGGTGAGGACCCGCCCAGATATAGGTCGAAACCAGCGCCCAAAAGTGAACAACCGAAAGGCGATACGAATAGACAGGACGACCCGCTGTTTTAGGAACAAAGTAGTACATTATCCCCAGAAAACCGGCTGTTAAAAAGAAGCCTACCGCGTTATGTCCATACCACCATTGAATCATCGCATCTGCTGCACCCGCATAGGCAGAGTAAGATTTTGTTAGCGTAACAGGCATTGCTGCAGAGTTAACAAGATGCAGAACCGCAATAGTCAGGATCATTGCCCCAAAAAACCAGTTCGCCACATAGATATGTGGGGTCTTACGTTTAAGGATGGTCCCAAAAAATACAATTGCATAAGAGACCCAAACGACCGTAATCAAAAGATCAATTGGCCATTCCAGCTCGGCGTACTCTTTACCCGATGTAATCCCTAATGGAAGCGTAATTGCAGCCAACAAAATAACCAGCTGCCAACCCCAGAAGGTGAATGCCACCAGTGGCCCACCAAAAAGCCTAGCCTGGCATGTTCTCTGAACAACAAAGTAGGAGGTTGCAAACAATGCAGACCCCCCAAATGCAAAGATTACCGCATTCGTATGAAGCGGTCTTAACCGCCCAAAATGCAGAAATGAAATATCAAAAGTCAGCGACGGCCAGACTAGCTGAGCCGCAATAATCACACCGACCAACATTCCAACGATTCCCCAGACTACTGTCATGATAGAGAACTGCCGGATAACCGTATAGTTATAAGTGCTATTGGTTTCCATAAATTACCTTTCTCAAGGCCCCCTTTAGTTAAAAAAACAAAACTGTGAAAGATTGTATGATTGTTAGCCTTAACAACTATTGAGCCATATCAAACAAACACAACAATTGCGTCAAATGCCGCAATTATAGTCTAAATATTATTGCTAGGCTCTCTTCTTATCGCTCTCATCGACTGAAAGGATTGCTCTCAGCCCACCAAGGTTTTTAATCACAACCAGCTTGCGATCAACTTCAATATATCCCATCTCCTGAAAATGACTCAGTAAGCGGCTTACGGTTTCCAACGCCAGCCCAAGATGGTTACCAATTTCTTGGCGCGTTAAGCTTAGATTAAACTCGACCGCTGAAAACCCACGACAATGATAACGATCAGATAGATCGATCAAAAAAGAGGCCATTCTCTCTTCAGCAGGTTTTTTATTGGTGACTAATTTGCCACGCTCCTGATTTAGTTTGCAGCTCATAAGCTGAAATAGCTGATGCTGGAGATTCGGAACCTCTTGGCAAAGCGCCTCAAGCCCGTTTGCAGGAATCTCACAAACGCTTACTGTTTCTTGAACCACAGCCGAATACTCGTGCATACCGGTAGCAAAACCACCAAAACCAAGAATCTCACCCGGCAAGAATAGTCCTATAATGTGCTCATTCCCTCGATTATCAAGAGAGACAATTTTAACTGTGCCCGCCTTCAGCGCTAAAAGACTTTCAAATTTGTCTCCTGCTCGGTAAAGATAATCCCCCCGGTGGAGTGTTCTTTTTTTGTGGATAATTTTGTTTACGCGCTCTATCTCGCCAATATCCAAGCCACGGGGAATACAGAGCTCACCAAGGCTGCAATTTTTGCAGTCTACACGGAGCTTTTCACCAAACTTTCTGCAGCCTAGACTTTCCACCCGCTTTCCCATATAAACAGACAGGTATATTTAACCAAATTTAGTGGCTCGCTGCAACGCAACAATAAAGACTTTGAATATTCTTATATAATTTAAGCATAAACGCCTGTGCGATATATAATTGCGGGTTAGATTCCTCATACAAGCTTAACCATGACAGACACCCCTTCACATTGCTTCCATTGCGGCCTGCCGGTTGAAAACCCTAACCTGTACGGGCTAGACATTGATGGTGAGCATCGTCAAATGTGCTGCAAAGGCTGTGAAGCGGTAGCTGAAGCTATCATAAATGGTGGTATGGGGGATTATTACAAACACAGGACAGAAAATCCTGAATCCATTGCCAATGAGCTGCCCGATTTCATACAGCAGCTAAAAACCTACGACCTCCCAGAAATACAAGAGAATTTCGTTCAGCAACAAGAGGGAACAACCCGGGAGGCCACCCTCATTCTTGAGGGAATAAATTGTGCCGCCTGCGTTTGGCTAAATGAGCAGTATATTTCTGCCCTTAATGGCGTTATCTCCATCAACATCAACTACTCAACGCGTCGAGCTCGGCTTCGTTGGGATAACGAACGAATTCAATTAAGCGACATTCTGACTGCCATCCATGATATTGGCTACAAAGCCTATCCATACGATGCCGAACAACAACAGGAGCTTCTAGAAAAGGAACAAAAACTCCATATACGGAGACTCGGTTTAGCGGCCATGCTTGGAATGCAGGTCATGATATTAACCGTTGCACTCTATGTCGGCGAATGGCGCGGCATTGATGAGGAGATGCGTCGTTTTTTTACCTGGTTAGGGCTAGGGCTTACCCTCCCTATCCTGCTCTACTCTGCCCGTCCATTCTTTGAATCAGCCTGGAGAGATCTAAAACAACGCCGAGCGGGAATGGATGTACCCGTTTCACTTGGAATGCTTGGGGCATTTAGCGTCAGCGCAATTAATACGGCTTCAGGAACCGGCCCCGTTTATTACGAGTCGGTCTGCATGTTTGTGCTATTTCTGTTAACAGCCCGTTATTTTGAATTTGTTGCACGCAAACGGGCACTCGAAACATCAGAAGCACTAACCTACAGCCAACCTGCTATCGCTACACGCATCACTCAGACTGACGAAGAAAACAGCCAAGAGACTGTCCCAGCGATGAAACTCTCGATTGGTGACCTTATCCTCATCCGTCCCGGTGAATCCGTTCCGGCTGACAGCATTATTACCGAAGGAAACTCTTCTGTAGATGAATCCATTCTCAGCGGAGAAAGCCGCCCAATCCGCAAATTACCAGGTGATGAGCTGATTGGTGGGAGTCTCAATATTGAAAGCAGTCTAACCGCCAAAGTTACCCACGCCGCAGAAAACAGCCTCCTATCTCAACTCGGCCAGCTAGTTGATCGCGCACAAAGTGAAAAACCTAAATTGGTTCAGATTGCCGACAGAATTGCCAGTCACTTTGTGCTAGTTGTTTTGATCATTACGACAATTGTTGGCTTTTGGTGGTGGCAAAGTGGCTCTGAAAACTGGATTGCCATCACCCTTTCACTATTAGTTGTAACCTGTCCGTGCGCCTTCTCTCTTGCCACGCCCACCGCAGTAACAGCAGCCATGGGAAAATTCCTTTCAACAGGCCTACTCGTTACCAGCAGTAGCGCATTAGAAACGCTTGCCGACACCAATCATTTTATTTTTGATAAAACAGGAACGCTAACCAAAGGAAAAATGGAAATCAAAGAGGTCGATGTTTCGGGCAGCCTCATACAAAGCGAAGCACTCGCCATTGCTGCTGCTCTGGAAAGTTATTCCGAACACCCTATTGCCCGTGCATTCTTGGTCAGCATTATTCATAAATCTCGCAAAGCATCTCAGGTCATCAATCACACTGGTGCAGGCATTGAAGGAATAGTTGATGGCGAATGTTACTTTATCGGCTCACCTCGCTTTATTCAGGGAAAATGTGAGCAATATAGTGAACCCAACAAATCTTCAGGTACCCCGGTCATTCTCGCCTCTAACGAGGAGATTCTTGCTACATTTTGGCTCGATGACCAACTTAAGGAGGAGGCAAAGCCACTCATTGATTCTCTTCTTGCGGCGGACTGCAAAGTGACTCTATTAAGCGGCGATCATAATGAAACAGTGCGTGAAATTGCGCTTTCATTAGGCATAAAAGAGTTCTATGGCGAAATGAAGCCAGAGAACAAATTAGAAAAGCTTCGCCAATTTCAACAGCAGGGTGAAACAGTCATAATGATTGGAGATGGCGTTAATGATGCCCCCGTTTTAGCCGCAGCCGATGTCTCTATCGCCATGACCGAAGGGGCGCGACTTGCTCAAAGTAGCGCCGATTTAATCATGCTCTCTAGCCACCTAATGCCCATTGCCGAGGCCAAAAACCTATCCCAAAAGCTCTTATCGGTAATCCGTCAAAACCTATTCTGGGCAATCGGTTATAATCTCACCGCGCTTCCAGCTGCAGCACTGGGTTTTATTCCGCCATGGCTGGCTGCACTGGGCATGTCGGCCAGCTCATTGGTCGTTGTCGCCAACTCACTTCGTTTGAGCAAAAAAGGCTAATCTTACAAAATGGAAGTTCTCTATTTAGTTATTCCAATCACCTTAGTCCTTGTCACAGTGATTATCGCTTTTCTCTGGTGGTCCTCTCGCTCGGGACAATATGACGATATGGAAGGACCCGCTTGGAAAATTCTGATGGATGATGACAACCCAAAGAACGAAGAGCCAGCCTCCGAAACAGACGATGCTGCTCCAAAAAGCTAAAACCCGAGAAATTTTTCTTCTCGGCTTTTTTCTCCTATTTTACACAGCGGCCTCTCAAGCCGAATTCTTTCGCTGGACTGACAAGCAAGGAAAAACTCACTACAGTGATAAAGCTGCGATCTCCTCCCAGAAGATCACTATTCAACCTGGATATGCTTTCTATCGCGTTAAAAAGATCTACGATGGTGACACGATCACCCTCCAGAGTGGCGAACGCGTCAGGCTACTCGGCATTAATACACCAGAAATAGAAAGCCGGCATAAAAGGGGCGAACCCGGTGGCTTAGCGGCTAAAAATTGGTTAGCAAAAAAACTCCAAAAGCAAAAAATAAGGCTCGTAAAAGACCAGACAAAACGAGACAAGTATGGCCGCCTACTCGCCCATCTATTCACCGAATCGGGGCAACACATTAATCTTGAGCTGGTTAAAAATGGACTCGCAACAGCCAATATTCATCCTCCGAATTTAAAATACGAAGAGAGCCTGCTGAGCGCACAACAAGAGGCCGAGAAGAATAGGCTGGGAATATGGGGAATACCTAACTACAAACCTCAACCCATCGAAAAAATAAAATCCCGAAAATATAGTGGATGGGGACGTTTTACAGGGAGAATTGCTTCATTCAAAAAGGGCCGTAAGTTTGACCGCCTTTATTTCTCAAGCACTACCGACCTACGGATTCCGACTAAAAGTCGAGCACTATTTCCCGCATTAAAAGAATATGTTGGCAAACAGGTAGAGGTACGCGGCTGGCCTTCTCGCCGAAAAAACCATTGCTCAATATTAATCCGCCATCCAAGTGCAATTATTACTCAGTGAAGAATCTCTGCCCCAATAACACGACTAACAAGCCTCTCATCTTTACCTTTTTGCACCACTAACTCTGTCAGCATCTGCCTTGTTTGCCCTGCATTAAGGACACTACCTAATGCCAAACTGGTCTCACCAATCACGCGTCCGCTGCGCACTAACCGAATAAGTACATTCGTAACCTTCACTTGTAATGCCGAACGATTTTGCAAATGCACGATTACTCGCCCAGAGCTGTCCCAATCCACTTTGCTCGCGATATATTTTCCGGGCTCTGCAGGCAGCTCTAGTATCGCAAGCTTCTGTAATGCTTTTTTACCTACCTCTGATTTTGAAGATGATGCCACTCTAAAGTGCTTAATCGCTGAATCTGGTTTTTCCTCTTCCAGATCCAATTCACCAAGCAGGTAATGAGCAAGCGGTGTTGGCAGTAAACTATTACTTTTTTCCAAGCTGCGTCTTGCCGGCTGCCGCCTGCCTAGCGCCTGTTGAGCAACCCCCTGCTGAAGATAAAAAGCAAAAAAATGGCTGTTTAGCTGAAGCGCCTTTTTATACTGAACAAGCGCCGCCCTGTTTTGATTTTGGGCAGCCAAAATCTCACCTTTGAGGGATCTAAAAAGGGCTTCACGAGGCTCTACTGAGATCGCTTTACTCACAAGCTTCGTTGCCTCTGAGAATTTTTTCTCTTTAAGCAATTTTCGCCCATCATCATAAGCCTTGTAAGCAATTTTAGTTTTCCGCAAGCGGCTCGTTGCCCGTTGATATTCCTCTCGCCCAATTTTTCCACCAGCAGGAAATGCCTGGGCTCTCTTGCGATTTGCCTGTACCCGCTCATCAGATGGTGGGTGACTTGCGAACATCCCTTCCAACCAATCTTGTTTCCTACTCTTACTGAGTTTTACAAATTTCTGCTGTAGTGTAATCGCCGCACTCGGGTCATAACCGGCACGAGACATATAGAGCATTCCGTAATAATCAGACTCCAGCTCTTGCCCCCGTCCATACCGTTGATTTATCAACTGCGCACCAACATTACTCAGAATTCCAACTGCCGAGCCACCCGGAACCGCAAGACCAATTCCTGCCACACCGGCCTGTAACAGCATCCCCCGCTCAATTCCTTGTGCCCCATGTCTTGCTGCTGCATGGACAATTTCGTGCCCAATAACGGCTGCCAGTTCAGCCTCGTTATCAAGCTCAAGAAGCAACCCTCGATTAATCACAATTTTCCCGCCGGGCATCGCCCATGCGTTCGGAGTCGAGCTGTTTAAAACAGCAAATTGGTAAGGAAGAGTTGGGCGATCGCTTACTCTCGCAAGCTGCCAACCTACTGCGCTTACATAGGCGGTTAGATCCTGATCGACCCGATACTGTCCGCCTTGTGACTGCTGTGCGGGAAGATAGTTTTTCTGTCCCATTTGAATCTCTTCTGCCTCAGAGACAAAAGAGAGCTCATTCTCACCCGTAACTGGGTTAACCGCACAACCTTCAAGTAAAAAAAGGAGTGCTAAGCCGGCAAAAATAGCACGCCGGCTTCGTAGCAATAAGGCTAATATTTTAGCTGCGTGGTTTTCGCTCATTTGCAACATTCACTTTCAGCGTACGCCCTGCAAATTCCGTATCATTCAGCTCTGCTATCGCTCTCTCCGCACCTGATGCAGCCATTTCAACAAAACCATATCCACGAGGGCGCCCAGAACGCTTATCGATAACTAGACGCACAGCCAACACCTCACCAAACTTCTCGAAAGCAGCTCTAATCTCCTGTTCACTTGCTTTATAGGCAACATTTCCGATGAACAGAGTAGCCATCTCTCCAGTGTCACCAACAGTGGGAAGTGGTTTAGCTTTTGAAAGCGGCCTGTTTAACAGTCCACCCAACAACAAACCGGCGGCAAAAATCAAAGCGCTATCAGGCGCTAAAAAGAACAAAACCAGATAACCGGTGAGAGCCACACCTACCGCAACGCCTATATTTTTCGCTGAAACCACTTAAAACCTCTTAAAATTATTCTGATAACGACAACAATCAACTGTTGAAACAGCCTGTTAAGGCTTTATTCCAACACCTTTATTCAACAGATGGATAGCAAAGCCACCCAACACAATGATAAACCCGACTATGATAGCAAATGAAACAAATAGATTAACATCCGACACCCCCAACATTCCGTAACGAAACGCATTAACCATATAAAGAATCGGATTTCCCAAAGAAATTTTTTGCCAAATGCTAGGCAACATATCGATCGAGTAAAAGACACCGCCGAGGTAAATCATTGGTGTCAGTACAAAGGTGGGAATAATCGAAATATCATCGAAGCTTTCTGCGTAAACTGCATTAATAAAGCCTGCAATCGAGAAGAGCACTGCTGTTAAAACAAAAACCGCAAGCGTCACAAACCAGTGCTCAACATGAATCGTTGTAAAAAAGCTGGCGATCACTGAAACCAACAGACCAACCAGCAATCCTCTCGCAACACCACCGCAAACATAGCCAGCCAAAATCACCCAATTTGGCACAGGCGCTATCAACAACTCTTCGATATTGCGCTGGAATTTTGTTCCATAGAAGGACGAAACAACATTCCCATAGGCATTGCTAATAACACCCATTAAAATAATGCCCGGCAAGATGTAGTCAATAAAAGAGCGACCCTCCACCTCACCAACACGCGCACCTATTAACGTCCCAAAGATCAAGAAATAGAGTGAGGTAGTAATCATGGGGGGAAGCAATGTCTGCATCCAGATTCGCGTAAACCGCCTCACCTCTTTATAAACGATTGTTTGCAGAGCAACCGTATAGCGACCAAAAAGAGATCTACTCACTGTTTTTCCTCCTGATGACCAGAAGACTCATCCATCACAAGATCAATAAAAAGCTGTTCTAAACGATTTGACTCGTTACGCATACTGATCACTTCAATATTCTGCTGTCCAAAGCAGGAAAATAGCTGGCTTAATCCTTGGCCTTTTCCTACCTCCACTGTCAGTACAACCCCTTCATTAGCCACAATTTTGTAGTCAGGGATTTCAACATCCACTGGAAAGGGGGTTGCTAAATTAAAAATAAAGCGTTCCAAATCCAACCTAGCTAACAAGCTACCCATATCGCTACATTCAACTAATTCACCCTGATTGATAATACCGATATTGCGACAAAGATTTTCTGCCTCTTCAAGGTAGTGTGTCGTCAAAATAATCGTTGTTCCATTGCGATTAATTTCACGTAGAAACTGCCACATTGAGCGGCGAATCTCGATATCAACCCCTGCTGTCGGCTCATCAAGGATTAACAGTTTCGGTTTATGAACAAGTGCACGGGCAATCATCAACCTTCGTTTCATCCCTCCCGACAACATCCTTGATATCGTAGAGCGTTTATCCCAAAGTGAAAGTGCTTTGAGGCACTCTTCGGCATTCTCTAGCGCCTCTTTACGAGGAATTCCGTAAAAACCTGCCTGACTCAGAATAATATCAAGCGGTGTTTCGAACTGATTGAAATTGAACTCTTGCGGCACTAATCCAATGCAGCTTTTCACCGCTTCGGGATCATCATCCAGATCATGCCCAAAGACTGTGATTCGACCAGAGCTTTTAGTCACCAGCGAACTCATAATTCCTATTGCTGTTGATTTTCCAGCTCCATTCGGCCCTAGCAAAGCAAAGAAATCTCCCTCCTCCACATCTAAGGAGATGCCTTTAAGAGCTTCTAAACCTGTTCCATAGGTTTTTTTAAGATCACAAATTGAAAGTGCTTTCATTGATAAAAACTGGAAGATAAGCCAAAACCGAATAACAGCCTAAAACTGTCAAGATTGTAAAGTCTAACAAAAAAGGGCGCATCAAAAAATGACACGCCCTTTTTAAATCTTGGTTAGCCCTGTATCGGTCTAACCTCCTAAAAATTAGCCCCGCCCAAATCCAAGTAATTTATCGTTCACAACCATATCTGCCACAACTTCTGGAACCTTTGACTCCCAATCCCCACGGCCTTTTTTTAATGCCGACAGAACATCTTTAGTATCAATATCAAGCAAGTCTTCGTTAACATTATCCAGCCCAACCATCCGCTCATTTCCATACAGGTACTGGTATAAGTGGTAGATGCTTTCAGGCACCTTAAAATTATCAACCGTCACAAGCTCTGAATTCGCCGCGCTCCGCATCGGGTAAATATAGAGGCGCGTATTATCAGGAAACAGCTTGGCAAAAGCCTCTAAAATACCGCCCTCAAGGCCTTCGTAATAATCTTCGGTAAAAATGTGATCAAGATTTGGAATCCCTAATACGATTCCAATCTGCTTCTGCGTGTATTGTCTAAAGTAGGCGCGCAACCGAAAATAGCGAAGATAATCTGAAATCATCACGTTATATCCAAGTGCATTGAGCATATCGATACGCGCCAAGAAGTCGGCATCGTCAACTTTATCGCCCGAAGTGAGGCTTGCCATTGTCAGTTCTGCAAGTATCAATGTCTCATCTTCTTCAACATGCTCAACGTCATGAAACTTTTTCAATCCACACTTGATCATGTCTATATTGACATTAGTAACCGGTTTGAAAGTACCACGCGTTGCGAGAATGTTTTTCTTGTACAGCAGCTCCGAAGGGACTTGCACCTCTCCATCAGGGCTAAACATAATCGCACGAGTCAGCCAGCTACGAATCAAATGCAGATTCATCAGACGGTTCTCGACCTCCTCGAAATAGGGGCCAGAGAAATTAATCAAATCCACTTCAATACGATCTTGCTCGAGATCATCTGCTAATGACTCAATAATTTTTTTCGGTTGATTGAAATTATAGAAAGCGGCATGAATCAGGTTTACACCCAGCACGCCCAGCGCCTCTTGCTGCGACTCACCATCACCATCAAGCATCCGAACATGGAGAATAATATTACTAGGCTGAGCGCCGGGGTAAAGCTGAAGGCGAATACCTACCCAGCCATGGCATTCATTTTTCCTTAAATAGCTTTTAGCCGTTACCGTTGCCGCATAAGCAAAAAAGGTCGTATTTTTTTTGCGTGATGACGACAGCCGGTCGATAACAAGCTGATACTCTTGCTCTAACATTTTATTCAAGCGACTACGACTAACATATCGGCCAGATTCTTCGGCTCCATAGATCGAATCACTCACCTGCATATCATAAGCAGACATCGTTTTAGCAATCGTTCCGGCCGCGCCTCCTGCTCTGAAAAAGTTACGCGCAACCTCCTGACCTGCACCAATCTCAACGATCGTACCGTACTTGCAATCATCAAGGTTTAACGCTAACGCTTTTTGCAGTGTTTTATGTCCCTGCTCCTGATCTTTTTCAACCATATTTTTATGTCCCAAATATTAAAGCGATAATGCGAACAGTATAGCCTATACGTAACAAATAAAAGGCGTTAGCTAGTTACTCAACACGCGATTTACATTCTCAAGATCTGCTCTAGACAAGCTACCAGCAGCCTGTTTCAATTTTAGCCCGTTGATAATGTAGTCGTAACGGGCACGTGAATAATCGCGTTTTGCCCTAAATAGGTTTCTCTGCTCTGCGAGCACATCAACCATTGTTCGGGTTCCCACTTCAAAACCAGCTTCTGTCGCTTCAAGCGCACTTTCAGACGAGGTAACCGCTGCATATAGCGCCTCTACTTGACTGATACTGGTCAGTACGCCACGGTAGGCATCCTTCACCTGGCGCTCTACCGAGCGGCGTGTTTTATCTAAATTCCTCTGCGCCTCTTGAAAATCATGCAGTGCCTGACGGGTACGTGAATTAACGGCTCCCCCTTCATAAATGGGGACATTTAATTGCAATCCAATTGAACGCGTATCGGTTCGAGAACCAATACTTTGATTCGTATCATTTAATCCAACTGAACCGACAAGATCCAAAGTTGGTAAATGGCCCGAGCGTTGCAAAGAGATACTTTCTTTTGTTGCTTGAGTTCCTGCACGCGCTGCGGTTAACTCCAAGTTACCCTCCAGAGCTGATGTGCGCCAGGCACCTATCTCTTCTGGAACAGGGCGGCTAAGTGGCAGCTTTTCAGCCAACGGAGCCAGTAGTTGGGGCTTCCGGTCAATAATTTCATGCAGTGCTTCCCAGCTATTATCAACCTCATTAATTGCTAGAATCTCTCCTGCTCTTGCTTGATCGTATCCTGCTTGTGCCTCATGAACATCTGTAATTGCGATCAATCCAACCTCAAATCGCTCCTTTGCCTGCTCTAGCTGGCGGGCAATTGCCTCTTTCTCGGCTGTTGCAAAGAGAAGCTCGTCCTGCGCCGACAGAATCGAGAAATAACTTTGCGCACTCCTAAGAATTAGTAATTGCTGTGCTGCCCTGTATTCTGCTTCTGCTTGCGCAACAAAACTATCCGCTTGATTTAGCTGCACCCAGTAATCATGATGATAAATTGGCTGGAGTAAATTCAGCTGGAGGTTATTATTATCATAAATTTCTAAGCCTTCACCCCCAGGAAATGGCGTAGATTTTATATCCTGACGAATACGGTTTGCCGTTGCTGACGCGGATAAACTTGGCAATAACCGAGCGAGACTTTGCGGTTTTGATTCCATAACAGAATCGCGTTTTGACCGCGCAGCCGAAAGTTCAGGATCACTAGTTAGCGCTTCATCGTATATCTCGATTAAGCTTTCTGCATTTGCTGCCGCAGACATACCTCCCACGGCCACTATAATTGCAGCGAAAATAGCCGCCCTCTTCATCTATCAATCCTCATCCAATCCCCCTTATAAAGACCAAAATTCTAACCTAAAAATAGATCAAATTATCTTTTATCTATAATTCCAATTAGAATCTCTGAAAACAGCTTTCACCTACCCAATATAACCGTAAAAAAACATGTCAAAAATTGAATTCGAAGTCCGGGAAAAAGACCTTTTAAAGTTTACGACCTATAACTACCGGCAGCACCCCAAAATACAAAAGATGTTTTCCCGCAATCAATTCCTATACCCATTTATATTGGGCTTGGTTGTTGTTTATATGTATGCTCTCCTCGGTAACACCACTTACGCTTTACCGCTTGCACTTGTCACCATCTGCTGGGCAATTTTGGTTCCTATGTATTTACAGTACAACCTAAAAACTCAAGCTAAAGCGCTTTACTCAGAGGAAGAAAAGCTAAATCTACTTGGCCCGCACTCCTTCCAAGCAGAAGATAAACACCTTCATGGAGTTTTCCCTGGCAATGAAACCCGTATTCGCTGGAAAGATATTGCTAGAGCCGAGCTACAAAAGGGTTATCTTTACCTTTATCTTGACGCAGACCGGGCGTTAATTATTCCAAAAGAGACAATTAGCAGCGGTAGTTTTAACGAGTTTCTTAACGCAATCGAAAAGCATCTCCAAGCAGCTTCTTAAGTAATGAGAAACCAGGCTGAGTCTCTGGTTAACGCCGAGATTCAGCCTGCAATCGTTTAACAAACTGTTCAGCTGGCTCAGGCTTAGAAAAGTAGTATCCCTGAAATTCTTGGCAACCTTTCTCCATCAAAAAATCAAGCTGATCTTCTGTTTCAACACCCTCAGCGATCACACCAAACATTAGGTGATCGGCCATGCTAATAATCGTTTCAACAATCACTGCATCGTTTGGATCGGTTGCAATATCCCTTACAAAAGCTCGATCAATCTTCAGCTGATCTAGTGGTAACCGCTTCAGGTAGCTAAGGGATGAATACCCTGTGCCAAAATCATCGATTGAGAAACCTACACCCAAAGCCTTAAGCTCGTTCATTTTCTCAATCGTTTCATCAACTCGATCAACAACTACACCTTCCGTAAGCTCTAACATCAACGATGCCGGGGTCGCACCACTTTCCTCGAGCAGTTTTCTGACATTTTCAACAAAATCAGACTGATTAAACTGGTGCGAACTAACATTAACGCCAAGATGAGGTAGCTGTAAATTAGCCTCTTCCCACTGTTTTAGGTAGTGACATGCAGCCCTAATCACCCATTCACCAATTTCAACAATCTGTCCGGTCTGTTCTGCAACGGGGATAAATTTTGCTGGTGAAATCTGACCTAACTCAGGATGCTGCCAACGAATAAGCGCTTCTGCCCCAACAATCTCTCCTTCTCGGCTGTTCTGGCACTGAAAATAGAGTTCAAATTCTTCATTTTCTATTGCTCTGTGCAAATCCATTTTAAGACTTAACCACTCGTCAGCTGCCTCTTGCATTTTGCTATTGTAAAAACGAATAGCATTGCGCCCTTCAGCTTTAGCGCGATACATTGCTGTATCAGCGTTTGTAATCAACAGTTCCGGCTCATCGCCATCAACCGGATAAAGTTTAATGCCTATACTCGTTGTAACATGACATTCAAACCCATCAAGGTCATAAGGCTTATTGATGGCAGATTGAATCTTTTCTGCCACGACCAACATCTGATTTGCCGCATCACTTTCACTTTCCGCATCAGGTGAAATCAAAATAACAAACTCATCACCACCTAACCGAGAGACCATATCAACTTCCCGAACAACTCTATGCAGCCGTGCTGCCACCTCTTTGAGCAAAATATCGCCCATACTATGCCCAAGTGAATCGTTAATTGTCTTAAAGTGATCTAAGTCTAGAAAGATCAAACCACCTTGCTTCCCACTTCTGCGCGCTTGGACCATTTCATGCTCAACAGCCATCATCAACATACGCCGATTTGGCAAGTTGGTTAATGGATCATAAAAAGCGAGTTTATTGATCTCTTCTTCATCCAATTTTTGCTGTGTAATATCTGAAAAAACAGCGACTCGGTGAGTCACTTCACCACGCTCATTTTCCACATTGGTTATTTTGGTCTGTATAGGATAGATCTCTCCAGATTTCCGTTTATTCCAGATTTCACCTTCCCAACGCCCTTCTTCTCCCAGTTTTTCCCAAAAGAGTTGATAAAAAAGGTCGCCCTGCCTCCCAGACTGAAATATTCTTGGGTTTTCACCAAGCACTTCCTCTTCTTGGTAACCTGAAATATCACAAAAGGCAGCATTAACTCTTACGATCCTGTTTGCCGAATCTGTAATCAAAATCCCTTCGTGTGTATCAAAGGAGATAGCGGCAATCCGCATTGCCTCTTCGGCTATTTTTCGCTCGGTTATATCAATCCGAGTACCGCTAACATGCAGTGGTTTTCCATCTTCACTTCGTCGCGTTGCCTCACCTTTAGAAAGAATCCAAATCCAGCCCTTATTTTTATGCATCATTCGAAACTCTCGTTCCATATCAGGGCGCAGCCCTGCCAAAAAATTCTCCCTCACTGACAGTGCTTCCAACTTGTCATCAGGGTGAGTAAGATGATGCCAGACATCAATATCAGCTTCCTCCAACTCACCTTCATCATAACCTAACAACTTTTCCCATGAAGGGATTGAGATCACTTCACCCGTTTCGATATTCCAGTCCCAAATCCCCTCGTTAGCAGCACTTAATGCCCTGTTAAAACGCTCCTCATTCAGTTTTGCTTGCTGTTCGGCTTCATGCCGTTCAATCACCTCCCTCGTTAGCGCCTTTGTTCTCTCTTTAACAATCTGCTCAATGCGAATAGAACGAATTGCCATCACCAAGACAAACAGCATTACCAGAGCAGTAAATAACAACCCACCAAAAATAAGACCCCAAACAGACCTTGAATAACGGCTTTTAAAAAATGAGGTATTTGGCACCACAACAGCGCTAATTTCGGCTTCGCCAATAGACAAACTTTTTCTTACTTCAAGAATCGGCAGGCTGTCTATGCCAAACTTTCCTTGATCAAAAAATGGCACCTGGTTATCTGCAAAGAAAAGTTGCACATTCAGTTCTGAATGGTCAACACCGATCAAGGCCTCACCCACTAGATGCTCAATACTATTGACCGAAGCGACCACTCCCTTGAAAGCCTCTTGGCGATCTAAAATCGAGTCATTCCCGGCCTTTTTCTTGTAAACAGGACGATACATAACCACATTCAGGCTCTCAATCGTATCTTGAATTAATTGAATCGGCTCCGTTATCACTAGCTTTCCGTTATCTCTCGCCTTATTGACTGCTTGCCGTGCGATGGGATTAGAAAGAATGTCATATCCCAGCGCCATTTCATTGCCTGACATAGGTTCAATGTAAAAAATGGGGAGGTACTCCTCTTTAGCGGATACGACAACTGTTTCACCAATCTCACCTGTCCACCCACTAACTTGAAATGACTCACCAAACTGAGCCCTAGCTTCATGCTCAAATGATGCTCTTTGCTTATTTGTTATTTTTGGAATCCACTCGAATGCCTGCTGATCCGAATGATTAAAGAAAAGTGACTGCGTAAAAGTAGAAAAACCTCCTCGCGACACATAACCTGATGCATCGAAGAAAGCACCAATAGTTTCCAAATCATCCGCATGGCTTTTAACTTCAAGCTCTAATCCATGCACGACCAGATCTGCGAGCTGGTTAAAATCTGATTCAACTCGTCTTTTTTCCTGTTTCATTGCATCACTAAAAACCAATGCAACCAACAAAAAACAGAGAGCCACTGGGATCGATATTGCAACTCTTTTCTTTTCCCATGCATGACCTACCGGCCCTACAAAAAGAAAAGTCAGTGGCGCAAAGATCAGCACGCCTATAGTGTCCCCAGACCACCAAAATAGCCAGGTCACCCAGAAGTCATCCGCACTTAATAGGCCCGTCCATAAATGCGTCGAAATGTTAATCGTAGTAGAAACAAGGGATGCAACCGGGCCGCCTAGAAAAAGGAATTTCAAAATATCTTTTTCTGTAACAAAGCCATTGAAGGGGTTTACAAACCGAATAATTAACCAGCTGCCGAAAAGTGCCTGAGTAGCCGCCGCAACCCCGCCAACGCTGCTTAAAAGAAAGGCTGCCTCATCTGTAAAAAGGGGATATACAGTCAGAAAATAGCCTAGAAAAATACCTAGAACGGCAGGCCAGCCAAAAACCAGAATAGTCGTTAGTGCAATACCTGCTGCGGGCCAAATAACGCCCGCATTACTCAGTGGAATGGAGAAAAGCAGGCCAACCTGTCCTGCAAGATAATAGGCCAAAGCAGAGCCCACAAGGATCACCAAGCTATGAACCCTGTTTTTTGGTTTAGTAAGCGGGAAACTCAAACGTTATTCCTAAAGCTAAATAAAACATTGCACATAACTATAGACCAAAATTGAGCTGCTTTATGGGTTATGAGCAATAAATAAAGGCTAATTTATCCTGCGTACAGTGGGGCGAGAACTCCTCTCTGAGCGCTGCCTACAGCCTCTTATATAGACCGAAGCAGCAGCGAACAGCCGATCATTCAATCTCGAGCCATTCACTCATCTCTGGATAATAGAGTGCCAACCGAATAGGCCTGTTCGTTATCTTCGCCATCATCTCACCGTAGCGACACAACTGAGGACGATAGCGGCTTATCTCACTTTGCAGAAAGTCAGCCCTATCAGCCCCTTCGTGCCCACCCGTTTTGTAATCTACAATCCAAAGGACACCCTCTTTATCAACAAATGTCCGATCAATCACAATTGTCTTCAACTTTCCGTTCCAAAGCCCTGTTAACGCTTTTTCACAACTAGCTTGTTGATGTTTAGACGAAAGTATCCAGCGGCCTTTATCATCCGCTAACGTTTTGCTAACTAGCGCTTCAACTTTATTGATCGCCACCTCAAGCGCAGAAATAACGACCCCACTTCTTATTAGCTGGGATTTTATCCATGGGCGGCTCTCTTTTACTCTCTGCTCATTCCACCGCTCCCCACCCTCATTGCCAACCCGCTCTAAAAATGCATGCGTCACAACCCCTACATGACGTGCTGTTTCGCCAGCCCAATCAAACTCGACAACCTCCGCTTGAGTCGCGACCGGTTCTTGCTGCGCCTCCCAAACAAAACCGGCAACTGGCTCGGGCTGATTCCAATTAGTGTTTATGCGGCGGATAGATGGAGCTCTCTGCTCAACTGTTTCAACCTCACGGTTAACAGTTCCACCCTCTTTCTCCAGTGCCTGTTTAAAATCCAATTCCAGAATAGGCCACAGCCGCGCCAATAACGAACCAGCAGGAGCCGCTTTTAACTCCTTTCCATCTTTATCTAATTCCACGTGCGCAGATAGATACAGCTGTTTTTTTGCTCTGGTTGTCGCCACATAAAGTAGGCGATCATTTTCAAGCACTGTTTTATCGCGTTCAGCCTTTTTGATAAAAGCGGTAATCAGACCATCCTCTTCCCCCTCTTCTGCAATCGGGGCAAGCAGCAGATCTGGAATCCCCTCTCCTTCTCGCGGGCGTTCTAGCCAATTGAGGAGTTTCTTGCTATCTGATCGAGCCCCTTTTCCCAGCCCTGGCAGAAAAACATGGCCGAACTCCAGCCCTTTTGACTTGTGAATTGTCATCAACTGCAGGCGATCACCTGCCTGAGGGTCAGGAGGAGAAAACAGCTGTTCTATCGCCAACTCTAACTGAGCGAAGTCGATCAAATCAGCCCCTTTATCCAGCTTTTCCAATAACTGAAAAAAGAGCTCGGCCGCTTCAAGATCAATTTCATCCTTCAAACTCGCGGGGCCAGCTAACGCTAGCCAGCTCCCTTCAACCATCTTCCGTAGCCATACACGCCGCCTATGGCTAACCGACCGGTCAATCACGGCACTGAATCTTGCCAACCGCTTTTGCCCATCATCACTAATTGCTGCAACAGCAGCTTTATTTTGAATAATCGACCAAACTGTCTCTTCGCTATTCGCCTCAAATAATAGAGAAAGGTCTGCCAAGGTCAGCCCACACCACGGTGCGCGTAAAATAGCCAGCCAGTTAATGCGGTCAGCCGGGTGCAACAGTGCTCGCGTCAGAGCGAGCAGGTCTTGAATCACAGAGCGGTTGCCTAGCGTTTCAATCTCTACTGCCCGAAAAGGAACTCCTTGCTGCCGAAGTTGTGGAATAATTTCAGCAAGATGATTTTTACCTCTCACCAATACGGCAATCGTCTCATTTCCCCCAATTTCGGAAATTCGATTAACCAATTGTTGCGCCTCTTCTAAATCATTTCGGCCAATAAAAGGGGTAAATTCAACCGCCTGACACGCCTCTGCCGAATTCCATGCAACCGAACTGGCATAGCTTACCGCACCTGTCGCAAGGTTATTGTGTTCTGGGAAAAGCTGAGAAAAGCTATCGTTAACCCATTCGACCAGCTTTTGTTGTGAGCGAAAGTTCACACTAAGTCTTAACGATTTCAGACTAACTTGGCCAACCCCCGCCTGCTGGGTTTGCAGATAGAGCCCCACTTCCGCCTCCCGAAAGCGGTAGATAGATTGCATTGGGTCACCCACTAGAAATAGCGTTCGTCCATCACCCTCTTCCCAACCTGCAGTCAGCCGTTTTAATAGCTCAATCTGGCTTTGACTGGTATCTTGAAACTCATCCATTAAGATATGGCTGATTCGATAATCAAGCCTTAACGCCAGATCAGTCGGCTCTTCAGGATCACCCAATGCAGAGACCGCCCGCATCGACATTTCACTAAAGTCTATCTCTCCTTTTGCCTGAAAAACCAGCTGAAGGTGAGCAACCGCAAGGGGCAACAACTCGAATAATAATTTTAGTGTCTGCCACTGCTGTTCACTGTAATAACCACTCGGTAGCTCTCGTACCTCACAAAGTAACAATCGTAACGCTTCGTTTGTTGACAGTTCATTCAGCAGTTTCAGTATTTCCTCTTTTTTATCTTTGAGTTGTTGCTTTCTAATCGGCTCCTTTTCTGATGAAGGTGCTGGAAAACCCTCTTTAGCGGTTACCCGTTTTCGCCAGTCTCCTTTTCCTGTCAACAACAGCTCAATTAACCCTTTCCAAGCAGGCAACTCTGCAGCACAGGGGACGGGCAATTCATTCAGATCAAGGCAGTTCAAGAGGGGAGATTGAACTCCAGAGGCTCTAATGTTTTCTGCTCCAAAGCGGACTAGTGGCAACACTGCCTGCTCTATCGACGGTGGAATCGCACAAATCAGATCGGTTAACTTCTCCTCAATAAGGTTGAGCAAACCGCTTTCTAACGCTTCTCGCTCATTATTTGCAAACAGATGCCGTAGCCACTGATCCCGCCGAGCAAGCATATCGATCAGTAGCGCCTCGACTTTTTTGTAGTCATTCCCCAAATGCGCCATTAACTGACTGATTGAATCGCCGGTTTCACTGTCACCTTGCAGTTCGTCAAGTAGCCCCTGAGCCGCCTCCTGATAAAGTGGTTGCGGGTCATCGGTCAATCCGGGTGGTGCCCCAAAACCGGATAGCAAAGGCATCTGCCGCACTAAACTGGCTGATAGAGAGTCAATGGTTTGCACTCTTAAACGAGAAGGAGTTTCCCTTAACAGCCATCCATTCTCTTTGTTTCGTTTTAGCGCCTCACGTGCCAGTTGCCATGTTTTTTGCTCATGTGCTGATTCTGGACAGTTTGACTGAGACCCAAGTTCTAGTGCCTCTAATATTCTATCGCGCATCTCTCCCGCAGCTTTGCGGGTATAGGTGATTGCTAAAATCTCTTCTGGAGAGTCAACCGTCGCCAACAGCGCCAAATAGCGCTGAATAAGCAGTTCTGTTTTACCTGAACCGGCCGGTGCCTGCACGATGGCTGAAAGATTGGGGCGAATGGCCTGTTCGCGCTCTAATTGATCGGCAGGTTGTTTTCTATCGTTCACAATTTACACCTGCTCTCGAATACGGCAAAAAGAGGTTAATTTGCAGTATTGGCAGCTTTGATCAGCCTCTTTCGGGCTAACTGTGGCAACCCCGTTGCTAATTTCATTTGCCAATTTTTCCAAGTTCTCGCGCCAACGTGCGATCTGCCCATTCCATCCGCCCTCCTCTTTATCTGGCTGTTTAATTCTTTTATTGGGCTCTACCTGACTACTCAAGCCCAAATAACGCATCTCCGACTTCCTAACTTGGGCAAAAAGCAGCTCACTCGCATTTTCATCCGCATAAACCCCATACAGTGGTAGTTGCGGTTCGTTAGGGCGTTCACCCTCCCAGTCGCTTGCTTTAGGCTTTCCTGTTTTGTAATCAATAATGGCAACGGATCCATCCACTAGCTTATCAATCCGGTCAACCACCACATCAAGATTAACTGGGCCCACAGTGATTTGGCGCTTTTTCTCTACTGCCAACACGGTGAAATCTTCGCGCAATAGCTCCTCTTTCAACCATTCATAAAGCAGACCTACAACACGCTTCTGCTCAATCGCACAAAAATTTGCTGAAAACTGTGCCGGCTGCCGATGCTCAAAATAGCCAATCGCCTCTTTTACTGCTTTACTGACAACCTCGTCCAATGCATCAGCCTCAAGTGCTACAAGCTGCTCCTGTGACTGTAGCGCCTCCCACAACTTCTCAAGCGCCAAATGGATTAAAGAACCGCGCTCCATTGCATCAAGACCTGCCTCTACCTCTTTTAACTCTCTAGCCGCTAATCTATAACGGGCGAATGCTTGAAAAGGACAAGCTGCCTGCGCTTTAAAGTGACTTGCGCCCCCTTTGATAAGCGCGCCCTCTTCTAGTGAAGGGCTCTTGTTATCAACAACCTCCTCTAATAATCCAGAACCAAAAAGTTGATGCCGGTAAAAATGCTTATCGACGGTTAATTTCTCTTCCGGATAGTCCGTTAGAAAGGGGCTTGCTCTCAAGGCAAGCTCTCCTTCTCGTTGGGGGTAACTAATACGGACCTCTTTAGCCGCTCCCAACAACCGTTTAGTCACCTTCTCAATATAACGGTATTCGCGCTCAGCTGAGGAGTGAGAAACTTCATGCGTTCGTTGTATTGAGGGTGGAATAAACGGATTAGGGTGCGCTGCTGGTGGCCAAACCGCATCGTGCAGCCCCATCAGCCACATATGATCAAAGCTCTCCCCAGCCACTTCCAACGGCCCCATAATCTGAATCGGTGAGGCTTCTGATTCTGATTGAAAAAGTGTCTCACCAGCAATCTGCCTTAATTGCCCCAATACAGTTGCGCGATCCATATTTGAGTGGATCCGATCGAGCAATGCCACCAACTGCATCAAACTCTTAAAGGCCTCTACGGTCTGATACTCCTCGCTATCGAGTGAGCGCTCTCCCGGCCAGCCAAGCAGCCCCAAAAGGGTAGAAAGATGGTTCACCCAATCGCTTGGGCTAGCGCGAGATGGAAGCTCGGTAAGCTTTTCGGAGAACTGTTCGAACCTCTCGGACAAAATAGAACAGCTCGGTTTTGAAAGCTGAATGAGCCGTTTTAATGAAATTGATAGCTCACCGTTTTGACGAAGTTGTCGGTCAAGCAGAGCGCGCGCTGATAACTCTTGCTCACTACCGGCTAAAAATGGAGAGCGAAGCAGATGCCCAACCTCATCAATTGGTAATTTCCCTTTCAGAAAACTCAGCATGCATAGCGCCGTATTCACTAATGGGTAGTCTGGTAAAGGCCGCCCAATTGAAAGGTTAAAAACAGCCGCTTCCGGGCTGTTATTTGGCAATAAAAAGTCGGGGTAAAAAACCTCGTTAAACAGTCGTACAAGTTCATCTCGATAACGAACTGGGTCGGGTAAGACAATCGCTATTTTGGCCCGCTGATTAGCCTCTAGATTTTTCCTCGCCCATTGCGCTGCGAGAACAATCTCTTCACTGCTATCTGCGCAAGGGTGAACCTTCACCTCACACTCTAAAGTCGGGAATGGTAAAACAGTTACACTACAGCCCTGCTTTTTTATCGCTTCAAAAAGCAACTCTTGCTGCGGTAGAAACTCATCAAAGCCGACCAGCCAAACTTCCGAAGGGAATTTATTACCCTTTCCATTTAGCGTTGATTCAACGAGCTTGTTGACCAGAACAGTTATGTCAATAAAACGATTTTCACAGCAAAAATGCTGAAAATGACCTACCCACTCTGCAAAGGCAGCTGCCTCATCATTCATTACCGCCAATTCAGTAGCAGGTGGTAAACGCCATTGCTGGATCATTTGCCATGCTTTTCTAGCAAGTCGCGCGGTGGCCGCCTGTTGCATCAGCTGTGCACCTGACTCAGAACGGCCAATAATCTGCTCCCAGACGAACTGCTCCTGATTGCTATCTAAAAGGGTTAATTTCGAAGCACTATCGAGTGCAAAGAATTGTCTCTCAATCCAACTTGTCCATGGCAATATATCGACAGCCTCCCACACCTCGTGGCCTGCTGCTAACTGCCTATCTACATACTGAGTCGCCAGATAAAGTGATAGCCGTTTATTTGCAGTAATAACCGTACCGCCTGACCTAAGAGATTCAAAAACCAACTTATCCAACGCTGCTCCCAATCTCCAAGCGATCACGCAGAATTGCTGCACAAAACAACTGCAACAAACTGTTTTCAGGAGATTTTATAAGATGTAATGAAACTGTAACTTGCAAAGAAGCAACCCTCAGGAGTAGTGTAATAGCACAAATTATAATAACGACCGAAAGGGGTTTTACCTAGCTCTAATCATAGGTAAACAGGGAGTGGCTATACCTTAGCTAACCAGAAGGGGAGAAGGAAATGGTTATTACAGTGACCTATCTGAGCATCATTTTTATCGCAATAGTTGTACTTATTGCCTATATAATTTGCCGCCAAAAAGGTAAGAAGTGCCTTGAGCATCCACTGCCAAAAAGCACCTCTATCACTTTAGCCTATAAAGAGGGTGACTAAAGTCGCACTAACGCTAAAGCCCTTCAGTTTTAGTTCGAGTTTTAACCGTAATTGCGTGCAACTCTCCACTCGCAATCTGCTCGGTAACTGCGGCCAAAACCATTTTCTGCTGATCAACTCGAGACAACCCGTCAAAAAGATCACTTATAACCGAAACAGAAAAATTGCAGCCCTCGCCCTCGACGCTCACTTCCGCACCAACGATTTTTTCTTGAACTAGCTGTTCAACCTCATTTGCTTGCATTTAACTAACCGAATAGAGTTTTAAGAACAAAGAAGAAAATGATCGATAGCAGCGCACCTGCTGGCAATGTAATAACCCATGACATAAAAATTGTTCTCACGATACCTAGATCAAGAGAGCCAATACCACGCGCTAAACCCACACCCAATACTGCACCAACCAATGTATGCGTTGTTGAAATTGGCAGCCCTGTACCTGAGGCAAGAACAACCGTTGTCGCCGCCGCAAGTGTCGCTGCAAAACCTCTACTGGGTGTTAATTCTGTAATGCCTGAGCCTACCGTTTCAATCACTCGGCGACCATACATAATCAAGCCCACTACGATACCAGCTCCGCCAAGCCCAAGTATCCAGATAGGAAGTGCAGATTTTTGTGCCACTGCCCCGCCGCTTTGCACGATACTCACAACCGCAGCCAAAGGGCCAATCGCATTGGCAACATCATTAGAGCCGTGTGCAAACGCCATTGCGCATGCGGTTACCATCATTAATACAGCGAAAATCTTTTCCACATTCGCAAAATGGAAATCTTTATCGGCTGCCGGATCAAATTTCAAACGCTTGATCATCCCCGTACCTATCGCCATCACAACAAGACCAATCACGACCGACAATATATAGCACTGCGCAGTGCTGATTTCTAAGCCAACATGCTTTAAACCCTTGACCATGGTGACCAAAGAGATAATAAATCCCACTAAGAAAATATAGAATGGGACATATTTTTTTGCATTCTCAAGCGGATTATTTTTATTAAGAATCGAGAATTGCACACTTCTGAAGAGCATAAAGGCGATAGAACCGGCCAGCACCGGAGAAACCACCCAGCTCATCACGATCGATCCAACCTTAGCCCATTGAACGGCATCTGCACCGATACCTGCAACGGCAAAACCAACAACCGCACCAACAATGGTATGCGTTGTTGAAACAGGCCAACCTTTCGATGAAGCAACCAACAACCAGATGCCAGCAGCAAGTAGGGATGCCAGCATACCGTACACCAAGAGTTCTGGTGTATCCGCTATCGACGTGACATCAATTATGCCCTTACGGATTGTTTTTGTGACCTGCCCACCTGCCAAAACCGCACCGGCAAACTCAAAAATCGCAGCGATAATGATCGCCTGTTTGATCGTTAGCGCTTTTGAACCAACAGATGTTGCCATCGCGTTAGCAACATCATTCGCACCGACACCCCAAGCCATAAAAAAGCCAAACAGGATCGCCAGCACCAGAAAAATCATTCCATATTCCATGAGCTGCCCCTTATTTAGCTAGCATAAGTTGAAGACGACTACCGACCGTTTCCGCATGGTCAGCAATATCTCCAATCCATTCGATGATTTTGTACATAAACATCACATCGATGGGGGGTAAATCCTTTTCTATTTTAAACAGCTCCGAGCGAATTTTGACTTGAATGCGGTCGGTATCCGACTCGATTTCATCCAGTTCAACCAACATTTTTTCGACTTTAGAGACCTCAATCCCTTTAAAACCGGTCTCAATCAACTCATCCAACTCATTGACAATTTTTTGTGCCTGCTCGACTGCATCAACACAACGTGCAGCATAGACAATCACATCAGCAGCCATTGCATCTGGGAAGCGCATACCACGCCCTTCGATCAAACCGGCAATATCTTTTGCTTTGTTGGCAATTGCATCCTGCTGACGTAAAACATCAAGCAAATCACTTCGATTGACTGGCAATAGCAGCCCTTGAGGAAGGTGCATTCGCATTGCAATTTTCAAGGTATCCGCCTCACCTTCAAGCAAAGCAATTTTTTGCTGCGCTGCCTCAACTGCATCGGCATCATTCGCCTTCATACTTTCAAACAGCACAACCAAATGCCCTGCGCATTCTTGCACCTTTTGCATATGCTTCTGAAGAGACTTGTCTGGCGAACTGCCAAACATTCTGGAGAAATAGTTTTTATTAGCCATGAGCACACACCCCACCGAAAAGAAAATTCATCCGCGGAATTTTACAGACTTATGACAGACAATTCATAGGAAAAATTGCCAGAAACAGAGTTTAAACAGCTACTTTAGCCTGCAAGTAGCTGGGTATAACACTTAACGCTCGGGGCGACCAAAATCCTTCTCAACCTGCTCAATGCTAATGTGACGAATATCTTTACCCTTCACCTGATAAATCACATATTCACAGATGTTACATGAGCGGTCTCCGACCCTTTCAAGTGCTCGTGCTGACCACATAATATCAAGTGTTGCAGGGATCGTTCTCGGATCCTCAATCAGATAGGTCATCTGCTGGCGCATCAGGCTGTCATACTCTTTATCAACCTGCTGGTCTTCAACAGCAACATCTAGCGCCTGCTCAACATCTAACCGAGCAAAGGCATCCAGTGCATCACGCAGCATACCGCAAACGTGGTGACCCAACTGCTCAAGGTCAACAAACTGATTTTTCTTAGTTGGCAAAGAAGCTAGATCAATCGCCTGACGCGCTATTCTCTTTGCTTCATCACCAATACGCTCAAGATCAGTAATTGTTTTGATCACTGATATGACAAGTCGCAAGTCTCTGGCTGCTGGCTGTCGGCGCGCTAAAACAGTCGTGCATTCTTCATCAAGTGCAACTTCTAATGCATTCACTTTATAATCATCACGAATCACCTCTTCAGCCATCTCGATGTCTGGATCGACTAGCGCTTGAACCGCTTTAGAAAGCTGCTGCTCAACAAGCCCACCCATCGATAATACGCGATTGCGGATCTCTTCCAGTTCGTGGTCGAACTGTTTGGATATATGCCTGCTTTGGTTCTCTTTATCCATCTCTCTTCCTTTCTATTTAACTCGCTCGGTTAACTTGCTGATAAAATCAGCCGTAACGGCCAGTAATATAATCTTCTGTTTTTTGTTTACTGGGGTTGGTGAAAACTTGGTTCGTCGCTCCAAATTCAACCATATCACCCATATACATAAAGGCAGTATGGTCTGAAACACGCGCTGCCTGCTGCATGTTATGTGTCACAATCAAAATTGTATAATCACTTTTCAAGTCATTAATCAGCTCTTCAATTTTAAGTGTAGAGATCGGATCCAGTGCCGAAGCCGGCTCATCGAGTAAAATCACCTCAGGCTCGATCGCAATCGCACGCGCAATCACCAATCGTTGCTGCTGCCCACCTGACATTCCTAAGGCGCTTTCTTGAAGACGATCTTTTACCTCATCCCACAGTGCTGCACCTTTAAGTGATTTTTCGACCACTTCATCAAGAACATGGCGGTTATTAACCCCCTGAATTCTTAACCCATAGGCAACATTTTCGTAAATGGATTTAGGAAAAGGATTAGGTTTTTGGAACACCATCCCCACTCGACGTCGAAGGTCTGCCACATTCATCGTTTTGGCGTAGATGTCTTCACCCTCAAGAAGAATTTCCCCTTCAACTCTAGCGCTATCGACTAGATCGTTCATACGATTAAAGCAACGTAACAAGGTTGATTTGCCACAGCCGCTTGGGCCAATAAAAGCGGTAACACTTTTTTCTGGAATCTCCAGGTTAATCGACTGCAACGCCTGCTTCTCACCGTAGTAAAGATTGAGGTCTGATACTGTAAAACAGGTCTTCTTTTCCTCTTTATTCGCCGCTTTTTCACCTTTGTTCAGGTTTGACATGTCAATTGAGTGGGCTCTATTTTGTCTATTTTCCATAAAGGTTTCTCTTAATGCTCAAGTGCTTTGTATTTTTCGCGGAGCCTGTTACGAATTGAAATAGCCGCCAAATTCAGTATTACGATCACAACCACTAATAGTAACGCAGTTGCATAAACGAGCGGCCTAGCGGCCTCAACATTCGGGCTTTGAAAGCCGACATCATAGATATGAAAACCCAAATGCATAAACTTACGATCCAAATGAAGAAAAGGGTAGTTTCCATCTAAAGGTAATGTCGGTGCTAACTTAACAACGCCCACCAGCATGAGTGGTGCCACCTCACCTGCCGCACGGGCGATCGCTAAAATCATACCGGTCATAATTGAAGGGCTCGCCATAGGGATAACTGTTCTCCATAGCGTTTCAGCCTTCGTCGCCCCCAGCGCCAAACTCCCTTCGCGAATCGCTTTAGGGACTCGGGACAACCCCTCTTCAGTTGAGACAATCACGACAGGCATGGTCAAAATGGCCAGCGTTAACGCTGCCCACATTAGACCTGGGGTGCCAAAAGTTGGCGCTGGCAGCGCTTCTGGGTAAAAAATTCGATCGATATTTCCACCCAAAAAGTAGACAAAGAACCCGAGGCCAAAAATACCGTATACGATTGAGGGAACACCGGCGAGGTTATTCACCGCAATCCTGATTACCCGTGTTAGAAAACCTTGTTTGGCGTATTCACGCAGATAAATTGCAGCGATAACACCTAATGGCGTCACCAAAAGTGACATTAAAAAGACCATCATAATAGTGCCAAAAATGGCAGGAAAGATGCCCCCCTCTGTATTGGCCTCACGTGGGTCATCACCAACAAATTCCCCCAGTTTTTCAAAATAGAACGCAACTTTTTCCACAAGAGACATTTGATTGGGCTGGTAGGCGCGAACAATCGTTTTCAATGATTGCTCCACTATCTTTCCATCTGCCGTTTCAATCTCCAAACTATCCCGCTTTATCGCTTGGTAAAGTTCTCGCAACTGCTTCTGATAGCTTCCGTATCCATTTTGCAGTTCAGCCCTCTCGGCGCGGAGCTCTTCTTGTGCTTCGCTATCCAGCGCCCCTTTCAACTCAAGTGCGCGTTTTTTCAGGCGGAGCTTTTCCATCGAATAGTTAATCGCACCGATCTGATGCTTCTCAATCTCTTCAATCTCGCTGAACAGCTCGCTACTGCGGGTCAGCCTTTTTTCTAATTCGGCATAAACATCATCACTCACAACCACCACGCCTGACTCTTTTACTGAACGCAGTCGCCCATAAAAATTGCCCCATTCGCGGCGCTCAAGTACCACAACTTCTGCCGGCACATTGGCACTTTCGAGCTCTTTTTCAAGTACCCAGTAAAAATCTTGTCCAGTGATATCACGGTTGCCTGTCTTCATTAACCGTCTCGCCACAAACTCTACAGAGTCTGGCAAGACCATGCCCATATCACGAAGTCGTTGTGCTGGGACCTCTTCAACCTGCTTCCGTTCGCCGAAAGTATTCCCTGCTGGCCGTTCGATCTCAATCACTTCACTTGGCCAAAAATGACCAAATCCTCGCATGGTCAGCATGATCAACAGGCTGACAACCATTAATAGGCTAATTGAAACGGTTGCAGCACTACCCCAAACCCACGGAGCACCGCTTTTAAACCAGGTTGCTGTATTCTGTTTCATAGTGAACTGTACTTATCACGTAACCGCTGCCTGATTACTTCGGCAGCCGTATTAAAAATAAAGGTAAAACCGAATAGGACGAGTGCCGCTAGAAAGAGAATTCTAAAGTGGGTACTAGCCACTTCGGCCTCAGGCATCTCGACCGCGATATTGGCGGCTAATGTTCGCATCCCCTGAAAGATACTGAAATCCATAATTGGCGTATTTCCCGTTGCCATCAGAACAATCATGGTTTCACCAACCGCGCGCCCAAAACCGATCATTACGGCAGAAAAAATACCGGGGCTAGCGGTTAAAATCACCACCTTCGTCATTGTTTGCCAAGGCGTTGCCCCCAACGCTAATGAACCAAAGGTGAGATGCTTAGGAACACTGAAGACAGCATCTTCTGTCATTGAAAAAATCGTTGGAATAACGGCAAACCCCATCGCTACACCAACAACAATTGAGTTTCTCTGGTCAAAAGGGATACCCATGTCGTTGGTCAACCAGTTACGGATATCACCCCCAAAGAAAACCGCTTCCACCGGCTGGCTTAAGGCAAAAGAGAGCCAACCTAGAAACATTACAACAGGAAAAATCAAAAGAGGCTGCCACCCTTCGGCAACCAAGTCTTGCACCTTTCTCGGTAGACGCTGCCAGAACCAAGAGAAGAACAAAATACCCACTGGCAAGATGATTAGCAGACTAAAAACCCCTGCCAAATTATCTTCTAAAGCCGGCGCCAGCCAAAGCCCTGCCAAGAAACCAAGAATAACGGTCGGCAGCGCCTCCATAATTTCGATTGTCGGCTTTACAACTTGGCGCAACCTAGGCGCCATAAAGTAGGCTGTATAAATAGCCCCAAGAATGGCGATAGGAACAGCCACTAGCATCGCGTAAAAAGCTGCCTTCAATGTCCCGAAGGCAAGCGGTGTAAGACTAAACTTAGGTTCAAAATCATCGGAAGACGATGAAGACTGCCAAAGATGCTCTGGCTTGTCATAACTTTCGTACCAAACCTCTTCCCACAGTGAATGCCAAGAAACTTCTGGATGTTCATTTTCAACATGCCAGAGCTGCAACTTCCCGTTAACACCCTCCAACAATAATGCATTGGCCCGAGGTGCAATAACCATATGATACAGAGGACCTTCGGCAACCTTTTCTATTAAAAGCTCCTGTTGAGCTGTTGTATGGTAAAGCCCTAGTTCGCCTTTCTTACCTAGCGCCACAAAACCTTTGCGAAAATGCTCTACTGCAATCACCGTCACTTCGCCATTCTCGCTTGCAAAAGAGCGAATCCTTCTTAATTTAGAGACACCTTGCTCATCTCTCGCATGAAACCACTGGCTCACCTCCCCATTATCGTTTCCTGCTAACAAAGATAGGTAGCCAGTCAAAAATTTGAGGCTAGTTAACTGCTCCCCTTCAACCGTGAGCTGCGTTTTATCTGGGCCTTCAATCTCGTCAAGATCAGAAACAGCATATTCATGCAAAACACCCTTCTTATTGGCGATATAAAGATTTCTCTGCTGCTCATCGAGTAGTAGGTAATCAATGTTTCCCAGTGTTTGATCAACCACCGCCTCATAACGCTCTAGAGTCAGCTCATCGTCCATCATCGACTCTTCGATCTCTAGGCGCAAAAGTGAAAGGACCTCTCCACCTTGCCAACCAACCAAGGTCGTTCCATCTTCATTACTCTGGAAGGCCAGTTTTTTCAGCTCAGCATGGTTATCCGAGATAAAAATTGGTGCCTCGCCCAAAGGGTAACTGAGTGCCGCTGTAATTTTTCGAACATCATTCGGAAAACTCACCTTAAATTCGGGCTGAAAGATGATGACAGAACCATCACTAAGGCCGACAGCAGCAAGCGCCCCCTCGACACCGCTATTGGTGTAGCTACTAATGGAGACCCCTTCAGGAATAGGTAGATTAAAGCGACTCTCAACCGCCCCAGTTTCTAGGCTAAATGCAAGAATTTCTCCTGAATCCCCATAACGAAAAGCCAACTCAACCTGCTCATCTAGCAGATAATCCAGCGTCTTATCTGTGGGGGCAATTGAAAGGCTGTACTCAGAAGACCTCTCCATCTCCGCAGAATCGAGTAGAGGGTAGACCTCATAAAGCAGGTAAAAGAAAATCAACATGATGGCAACAACAACCCCAACTCCACCAACACCCATCATGCGACGAACCAAACCATCCTTAAACATGCGCCGATCACGTAGGCGAACCATTGCCGGATCGTCAACCGCAAGAAGAACTTTTTTCGTTTCTAAATTCATTGGGATATTTTATGACAGTTATATTACAGTCCTGTTACAAGCATCTAACAGAGCTGCCAAACCCACTTTCTAACCCGCAAAAAGAGAGGGTGCTCCTTTCGGCAGCACCCTCTCAATCTCAAGCGACTTAAGTTTGTTACTGCAGTCTCTTCAGCTGTTTTGTAATCACTTTAGCTGGCAGAGGAATATAGCCATCTTTTACAACAACCTCTTGCCCCTCTTTAGATAAAACCATCTTTAGAAACTCTTTTTCCAGAGGTGCTAATGGCTTATTTGGGTGCTTATTCACGTAGACATAAAGGAAGCGTGATAGCGGGTATGTTCCTTTAATCGCATTATCAGGAGATGCCGCAACAAAAGGCTGGCCTGGCTTTTTCGCTAAAGGCAGCGCTCTAACACTCGAAGTCTTATAACCGATGCCTGAGTAACCGATTGCATTCAGTGAAGCACTTACCGACTGTACAACTGACGCAGAACCAGGCTGCTCATTCACGTTGTTTTTGTAGTCACCTTTACATAAACCTTTTTTCTTGAAGTAGCCGTATGTTCCAGAAACCGAGTTACGACCAAAAAGCTGTACCGGACGATTAGCCCAACTCCTTTCAAGCCCCAACTGCCCCCAGCTCTTTACATCTTGCTTACCACCACATTTGCGAGTAGAAGAAAATACCGCATCCACATCAGGAATAGACATCCCTTTAATTGGATTATCTTTATTTACGAAAACAGCAAGCGCATCAATCGCTACCGCAACTGGCGTTGGCTTATAACCATGCTTTTTCTCGAAAGCTTCCAGCTCTTTCTTTTTCATCTTACGGCTCATTGGGCCGATGTTTGATGTCCCTTCAGAGAGTGCTGGCGGCGCTGTTGATGAGCCTGCAGCCTGAATCTGGATATTAACGTTTGGATACTCGCGCTTGAAACCTTCCGCCCAAAGTGTCATCAGATTTGCCAATGTATCAGAGCCAACGCTAGAGAGGTTCCCCGAAACACCGCTCGCTTTTTGGTAAGGGGCAATAGCCGCATCAACCTTTGCAGCCGCCATAGTATTACCCGCAACAAGCGTACTTGCCGCGAACCCTAGTGCTACTAGTAACTTTCTTTGCTTCATCTACAAAACTCCAAACTTAAAATAAATTTATGTAAAACCGAGGCACACTATGCGGCCGCTAGATGACAAATATATGATTATTTTATTACAGGAAGGTGACAACCTTGCTGTCAACACTCATTGTCCTTTTCGCTGGAAAATGGCAGCTAAACTGGCTTCCTTTTCCTGGTGTACTCTCTATTTTAAGCTCGGCCTGATGCCTAGACATCACATACTTAACAATTGACAACCCCAAACCTGTTCCGCCCTGCTCACGAGATCGCCCCCTATCAACACGGTAAAAGCGCTTTGTCAGAAAAGGGATATGCCTTGCCGCAATTCCCTCTCCTGTATCCTCAACAATCAAGCAGCTACCTTGATTGCTTTCCGACCAACGAACCGTTACTTTTCCATCAACTGGGGTATATCTAACCGCATTCATCACAAGATTACTAAAAGCACTATCAAGCTCCTTTTGATCTCCATAGAGACCGCTTTCGCTATTTAGTTCAAGGGTAATTTCTGGCCGATTATCGAGTTGCTCAACTCCCGCGCAGATTCTCTCAAGTAGGGCGGAAACATTTACAAATTCACCGCTATTCTCGCTTACTTTCTCTGATTCTAGACGGGCAATCATCAACAGGTCATCAACCAAAGAACGCATCCGAACAACCTGCTCATCCATCCGCTTTATCGGTTTATCAAATTCCTTCTGAGCATTACCCGACCCTATCAGCTCCAGATACCCCCTGAGCACTGTCAGAGGCGTTTTTAATTCATGAGATACATTGGCTACAAAGTCATTTCGCATCTTCTCAAGCTGCTTAATCTCACTGACATCCTGCGCCAGCAACAACCGCTGGCCATCACCATAGCTTACAATCCTAACGCCTAGCTCCCTCTCTCCATTGAGGGGTGAAGGAATTGTAATCTGCGTAGAGTAATCGCGGCTGTATAGGTATGTAGAAAAATCAGGGTGGCGCAAAAAGTTAACAACATGCTCTCCCCTATCATTTCGCTTTAAACCCAGAACCTCTTCTGCGGCCTTATTAAACCATTCAATATCATTAGCAGATGAGAGAACGACCGCTGCATCGGGAAGCGCTTCAGTCAACTTTTTAAACTGATTTAAAAAGCCAGCAAGTCTCTTCTTTCTTTTTTTATCACGCTTTTTCTGTCGATAGAGGTGGTAGTAAATATCCCCCCAAATACCTGAAGGTGCAGGGCTATCTCCACTCGATCCCTTCCTCAACCAACGCTCCAAACGAAGTGCTTGGTAAAAGTGATAACCTAGAAAAACCGTTAGGAAAAGAAGTAATCCTTCGTACGGATAACCGAGTAAATAACCTAAGAAAAGTGAGAGCGAGAGTAGCACTCCCGCCCGAAATAGTTCTCGCTTCGGAGAGGACTCCCGCATCAATGTTTCTCTGAAAACCGATAGCCAAACCCACGAACAGTCTGAATTAACTCATCTCGACCATGTTCTGCTAGAATTTTTCGTAATCGCCGAATATGCACATCCACCGTTCTATCCTCTATAAATGTGGAGCGCCCCCAGACTTGGTCCAGCAACTGATTACGGCTATAAACTCGCTGCGGATGGCTCATAAAAAACTCTATTAACCGGTATTCCGTTGGGCTTAATTCCACAGTAACACCTTCAATCGAGAAGCGATGCTGCTCCGAATCGAGCAGTAGCCCTGCCATTTCAATTGTAGATTGTCCCGCAAGGCTCCCTACTCGCCTTAGTACGGCTCTAATTCTTGCAGAAAGTTCTTTGGGTGAAAAAGGCTTAGTTACATAATCATCTGCACCGGAATCAAGCCCCTTGACCTTATCCTCCTCTGCACCACGAGCGGTTAATAAGATAATCGGGATCTCCCCGTGAAGCTCATCTTTCTTAAGGCGCCGAGCCCAATCTATGCCGCTTACCCCCGGCAGCATCCAGTCAAGCAAAATAATGTCTGGAATCACCCTATCAAGCAAAGCCTCTGCCTCTTTAACATCTTCTGCCAACTCAACGATAAAACCACTTTGCTGTAGGGCCAGCTCAAGCATCTCACGAATAGCCTCTTCATCTTCAACAACGAGTACTTTAATTTCCATACATTAGCCACACAAAATTTTCTCATAATGATGTGATTTAATCGTAGCCATATTACATCTTTATGACGGTTTTAATATCCCTTCTCTCTTAGCTGCCTTTAAAAAGCCGGTAAGATATCGCATCACAAGCGCGCTTGTATATTTTTTTCCACCCTTGTAGGATCGAAAGGGATTAACAACAACTAATATTAGGGAAATACCATGAAACTAAACACAACAGCCGTCATCCTCGCCTCTCTTTTCTCTTTCGCTACAGCACCTGCTTTGGCTGCACCAATAACTCAAGAAGAGATGCCAATTGCAGGAGATAGCGGCAAAGCTAAAATGGGTGGCATGAACCATGGCGGCGGCAAAATGGGTGGTATGGGTGGTATGGGTGGTATGGGTGGCATGGACCACGGCGATGGAAAAAAGAAGGGCTGCAGCATGATGGACGGCAAGAAAGGCGGTGGCATGGATCATGGTGATAAAAAGAAAGGAGCAATGAGCCACGGTAAAAATAAAAAGCAAGATAAAAAAGCAGCTAAAAAGCAGCGTCAAAAAATGATGGATAGCAAACTAAACAGAATTAACGAGCGCCTTGAAGTGATTGAAACAATGCTTCAACAACTTTTGAACAGAGAAAAATAGTTATCTAATTGATCCCTGTCAAAACAGCCATGGCACAGAGTCACTATAGTGGCTCTGTGCCATTTTATAAATGAGGGAAAAACCATGAGATTCGAGCAAGCAAAAGATGTTATCGAGTACTGCGAAAAGCTCCATCACCAGATTGGGGAGTTTTACAAAGAGGTAGGTGAAGAGGTCTCCCAAGAGCGAGTAAAAATGCTACTCACCTACTTAAGCAGGCATGAAATACATCTGGAAGAGAGCCTTAAAGAGTATGAAGCAGATGCCTCTAGCAAAATACTGAACACGTGGCTGCAATTTGTCCCAAGCTCAAATATCGAAGCCTCTATAACAGCTTTTAAAGTCAACCCTTCAATGTCTGTTGATGAGGTTATTGATAAGACAATTGAATTTGATAATGCATTGATCGAGCTCTATAAAGAGGTTATCCACGAAACAAGCGAACCCTCTGTGCAGGCCGTTTTTAAAAACTTGGTTGACATGGAAAGCAAAGAAAAGATCAAGATGGTTAGAAACGCCATGATGCTTAAGGAAATTTAGCACTAACTTAGCGGCAAGATTATCTAGCCGCTACGATAAAAAGCCCTTGCCAATTCGGCTAAGGGCTTTTTTATTGCCTATATTTTAAGGTTAAAGTTGCAGTGACATTCGAGAGAAAGAGGCATACTCTTATGAAAAAACAACAAAAACTTAGGAGATAATTATGCCTCTCGAAAATAGTGACTTGGAGTCAATCAAGCAACTGTTAGATGACTTGCCCACCACGACTCAAAATACCGCACCCACCTCGTTATTTGATATGGAGGCACGTGATCGAATTATTCAGACCAACGAACTCATCAAGCAACAACAGGCTTCACTGAGTAAAAGCCTCGAACTTATTGAAAAGAAACTTGATGCTATTGAGGTGAACCTTAAAAAAAACGAGGAGAGCTCAAAGGTATTTGAGAAACGTTATGCCTCTCTAGCGACTTGGTTAAACCACTACCAAACCTGGTCTATTATGTTGGCAGTCGCAACCGTTGCCAGTGTAATCATCGGCCTGAGATATTTCCCGTTTTAAAGCTGAGTTAAGCGGAAAGTGGTTACCTTCCGCTTCTACGAAACTTATGCCCTGTGAGTGTAAACTGCTCGGCCAGAAAGTCAGGAATTCTCTCTTCGAGCCAATAATTTCTCCCAAACATGGAGTTTGAAGATATAAAGCCAACGTGCCCGCCACCACAGGTTATTTCAAGCATAGTGGAGCTACTTAAATGGTCAGAAATTAAATTCACTTCCGGCAGCATAAACGGGTCATTATCCGCCTGAATAATAAGCGTTTTCTCACCTATGTTCTCAAGATAGCGAAGTGAGCTGGATTGCTCATAATAATCATAAACATCACTAAATCCATTCAGGCGCGCAACGACTCTGTCATCAAAATCCCAGAAAGAACGAATTGTGGAGAGATCATCTAATTGTGCTATTTTATTTGCCTCAATCTCTTCACCAATATCATATAGAGAGGACTGTTTTCTCAGCAAAGACTGCTTTAACAGCTTAATTAAATAATCTCTGTAGATTCTCGACAGACCACTATCCAGCCGGTCTGCGCACATAGACAACTTAAATGGGACTGAGACGGCAACTGCGCCTAAAAGACCGAGCTTTTCCTGTTGCTCACCTAACCACTTTAATAAGATATTTCCACCTAGGGAAAAACCAACCACAGCAATAGGAAGGGCCGGTGACAGCCCCTTAATGTGCCAATAAAGCTGATTTAGGTCTCGCGTAAACCCCGCATGATAGCCCGCTGCTTTTCTATTTATCTCTCCACTGCAACCTCGAAAGTTAATCGCTGCAGATTGGAAATTCTTTTTGCCTAATGCTTGCTGCAAACCAAGAATATAACTCGAACTGGAACACCCCGCTAAACCATGCAGAAGAATAACAACCGGCCTGCCTGCTGGGCCAAACCAATCAATATCAAAGAAATCACCATCATTGGTTAAAAATCTCTCTCGCCTACGACTCAACGCGGGAGGCCTGCGAAAAAGTGTCGGCCATAACGTCTGAAAATGGCCTGACTCAACCCAGAAAGCTGAACGAAATGGAGTGGTCATTTATGGTTAACTCTCAGCACCACAAAAAAAGCCCCAACCAAAAATGGCTAGGGCTTTTTGTACCAGCGTCATTGCTAGTCAATCTTGATTAAGCGGCCTTCTCTTTCACATAAGAACCTGGAGCCGCCTCAATTTCATGGTAATCATCATTACCCAACCTTGTGGGGGCCGGCTTCTCTTTGCCCGCAAACTGCTCTAGCCACTTATCCCAGTGAGGCCACCAGCTTCCATCAACCGATTCTGCAGTTTCCAACCAGCGATCAGAACCTTTGCCTAACTCACCATTGATCCAGTAGTTACGACGGCTTTTAGGGCTAGGTGGATTAATCACACCCGCGATATGGCCGCTGGCAGATAATGTGAAGGTCACATCGCCAGAGAACTTATCGGTTCCCATGAAAGTTGAGGTCCAGGGTGCGATATGGTCTTCGATAGCAGAAAGAAAATAGACAGGACAATCAACCTTGCCTAAATCAACTTTTGCGCCACACATAGTTAGCTTATTTGGTTGAACAAGGTCATTTTGCAGGTACATATTATTTAGATAATAAATATACATATTTGCAGTCATGTTTGTAGAGTCTCCATTCCAATACAGAATATCGAATGGAGGCGGTGTTTTACCTTTTAGATAGTTGTTAACAACATAGCTCCAGATCAGGTCATTCGCTCGCAACATCGCAAACGTTTGAGCCATCTCTTTACCCGGCATAACGCCACCGTCTTTCAACTGCTCTTCGCGCTGGCCAACCTGCTGCTCATCGATAAACACACCCAATTCACCTGGATCGCTGAAATCAAGCAATGTTGTTAATAGTGTTAAAGAGGCGACAGGATTACGGCGTTTAGCACGCATCACTGCAACCGCAGAGGTCATCATTGTTCCACCGATACACCAGGCGACTGCGTTGACTTTTTTAGCGCCAGTTATTTTACGAATAACATCAATTGCTTCGATTGGGCCTTCAGAAATGTAGTCTTCCCAAGCTTTATCACCCAACTGCTCATCAGGATTTTTCCAAGAGATAATAAAAACATTACGCCCTTGCTCAAGCGCATGTTTTACAAGTGAATTCTTGGGTTGTAAATCGAGGATATAAAATTTGTTGATCCATGGTGGCACGATCACCATCGGCGTCTCACAAACATTTTCAGTCAACGGCTTGTACTGGATCAACTGCATCAATTCATTCTGATAAATAACAGCCCCTTCGGTCGTCGCAAGGTTCTTACCAATTTCAAAGGCTGACTCATCGGTCATTGTGATGCTGCCTTTATCCATATCTTGCATTAAATTCTGGAGGCCATCGATAAGACTTTGCCCTTTTGTCTCAAGCGCCTCTTTAATCACTTCAGGATTTGTTGCCGCAAAATTGCTAGGAGACATTGCATCAATAAACTGGCGCGTCTTAAAACTTAATTTATCTTTAGCTGCCTGATCTAAGTGCGAGTGTTCAACCTGCTCATTCATCCACTGAGAGGTCAGAAGGTATGACTGTTTCATGTAATTAAACATGGGGTTTTCTTCCCACTCAGGAGAAGAGAAGCGACGGTCCCCTTTTTCTGGCTGAACAACAGTCGAGCCAGATTGTCCTAACATCCCCATCCAGATACTTAATTGATTCTGATAGTAAGAGACAACCGAGTTCATCCATTCATCTGGGTGAGACAGCATTCTTGTTGTCATTGTATTCCAGGCATTATTGAACTGAAGGGCCATTTCAGAAGCTTGATTAGCCGAAAAACCTTGAACCATCTTGTGGCTTTCTTCCGCCAGTTTTTCGAATACCTCTTTAGGGTTGGGTGCTTTGTTTTCGCTCACAGTTGTTCCTCTATATCTATCGTGGACCATTCCCGTTCAGCTGTTAGAAAGAGAACGAGAGGGAGGTTTAAATTGCTTAGGTCGTTAAATATAACCGGCATATAAATACCAAAATTATAAAAATTGACGATCACCAACGGGCTATTCTATCAAGGATTAGAACTAATTTCTCCTTTCCCCAAACCTCTCAGCAAAACACCCTCGATTGATCGACGCTAAGATGAGGGTTAACAGCATCACTTTATATATCTATAATCATTTGCTAATATTCTTTTTCTCATAAAATCTTAGGAGCAAGTAATCATGGCACTTACCGCAATGGATCTCATCGCAAAAGCGAAACAACAAATCACCGAAGTCTCTACCGAAGAGGGTAAAGCAATGCTTGGCAGCGTTGCCGTCCTTGATGTACGTGAACCGGGTGAATTTGCCATGGGCCACCTTCCTGGTGCGATCAATCTCCCTCGTGGATTACTTGAATTCAAAATTAGCGACCATCCTATTTTCAAAGACCGGCAGGATAATGAGATTTTAGTCTATTGCCAGGTTGGCGGTCGCTCGGCTCTCGCTGTTGAAACAATGCTCCAGCTAGGTTACCAAAAACCACTCTCTCTGGCGGGAGGCTATAAAGCTTGGGCTGAAAATGGAAATGAGATCATTAAAGACCCAAACGTTTGCTAAGAATGGTCTGTTTGGCAAGGCGAGTTATATCTCGCCTTGCCGGGCCCTACAAGCCACTACTCCCCCCTTTAACAATCGTCAAAACAGACAATAAGTAATTTAGAGTTTACTTATTTACTAAAGCTCTGTATATTACCCACCACTGCAGTAGGAATTAGGAATTCAGATCGGCACTGCTAGCTGAATCCCTCCCTACTCACAATAAAAATATATTCAAAGCTAAACCAGCGAACTTACTGGTCAAAGTAAAAACCTTAATCATTGGAGATAGTGTATGAAATTAGTAAAAACCTTGCTGCTTATCAGCGGCCTATTCACCCTCACAGCAGGGGTAGCATCAGCAGCTGACCACCACGAACACAAAGCAGCAACCAAAGCCGAAAAGCAGTATAACGAGACGATGAACCCTCGCCAAAAAGAGTATCCAAATCACTTGGGGTTTAATGACCTGCATATCCAGGCTATCCGCCACATGATCCCAGATACCGACTCTGTTCATGACCCACTTTTACAAGTTATCGTCCATCACCATTGCAAAGCTTACGATGATGGAACCTTGATTTGCCTTATGTTCCACACAGGTATGAAAGATCAAGATAAACCAATGGGTTTTGAGTACATTATCTCCACAGAAGTTTTCAACAAATTACCTGAAGAAGAAAAGAAATACTGGCACTATCATAAAGTTGAAGTTCCTAGAGCACACGCAACTTTCCCAGATCTAACTGCTGAAGAGGGTGCAAAATTACTGCCTGCAATTAACGAAACATACGGCAAAGTGATTTACTTCAAAAAACCACACGACGAGCTACCATTGGGCGAACCATACGTAGTTGTTGTTCAAGATATGCCTGAGCAAGACTAATTTACCTTGGTTGGTAAAGCTAAATTAAGCGGTGATTTTTTACTTTCCGCTTCAATGAGGCTTACACCCTGTGGGTGTAAAAGAGAGTTTCCCCTTCTCTCTTCCTTAGTATCTGCGGTGACTCAGGTCACCGCAGATTTTTTTTAGGTTTGAATGCCATGAATAAACTGACCTCCTCTCTTCTTACTTTTCTGCTCATCAGCACTGGAAGTGCACAGGCAATTACAGGCCTACCCCCCCTACCCATTCCTGCAGACAACCCTCAAACGGCTGAAAAGATAGCGCTAGGCCAAAAGCTTTTTAATGACCCCAGATTTAGTGCTGATGGCTCAATCAGCTGCGCAAGCTGTCACCAAGCAAGCAGAGCATTCACAGACGGATTGCCGCACGCTAGAGGAATCAGGGCTCAAACGGGCAAAAGGAATACACCCACTGTTGTTAATGCCGCTTTCTACAACTCTTTTTTTCATGATGGGCGTAGGGCCAGCCTAGAAGAGCAGTCACTTGACCCGCTCACAAATCCAATAGAGCACGGATTAACAGACAACAAACAAATCTTGCCCATTATTCAGCGAGATTTTGACTACCTAAAATCATTTTTAACTGTATTTGGTGTAACGGCTGAACAGATCACTGTTAACCATGTCGCTAAAGCAATCGCCAGCTTCGAACGGACGCTTATTTCGGGCAACACACCGTTTGATCTATATTTTTTTAAAAGTAAACGCGAGCAGCTAAATGACAGCGAAGCTCGTGGCTTAAGGATCTTCAGGCGTAAAGGAAATTGTGCCAACTGTCATGAAATCAGCTGGGATAATGCTCTATTCACAGACAATCGTTTTTACAATATTGGTACTGGGTTTAAGGCTCTAAATAAAGAGCTACCCCGTTTACTGGCATCAATCAAAAAGAGCGACACACAGCGGCTTGAAGAGCTTTCCGAACTCAAAAAATCGGAACTTGGCCGGTTTAATGTTACCGGTGCGATTGAAGATATGGGCAAATTCAAAACGCCAACACTTCGTAATATCGCGCTCACCGCACCTTATATGCACGATGGAAGCATAAAAACGCTTCGTGAAGTTGTCGAATATTACGATAAAGGGGGCGAAAAGAACCGCTTTCTTGACCCCGCCATTTTTCCACTCAATTTGACTGAACAGGAAAAAGAGGACTTAGTCGCATTTATGAAGAAACTAACCAGTCCCCAGTATGAGGTCTACCTTAAAGCTCAGTAACTTCATCACCCAATTCATTCCAGTAGTGAAATTGCCCTGAGCGCTCACCATTAATATACTCACCCTCTTCGCGCTTTTGACCATTTTTCCACCAGGAACAAAATGAGCCGTGATAATCACCCTCTTCACACTCAGCCTCAACCGCCATCTGGCCCGAAAGATACCACGAGATATTCTTTCCATGCATAACCCCCTCTTTAAAATAGGCTTCGGAGATTTTCGTGCCGTCTTTACTCCATAACGTACGCACACCATGCATTAGGCCATTTTCATATTCGCATTGCTCAATCAATCGCCCATCTGGGGTTCTTTTTTCTCGGATTTCTAGTGCCACGTAACTCACCTCTCATTACAAAGTCTATTTCCTAGTAATTATATCAGGATTTAATCCGAAGCTAGAGATATTGCACCAAGATATTAGAAGGCGGTAATATACAAGCCTATTCTCACCCCCGATTTCTATCTTTAAGAGTATATGAATAAAATCACCCTGTACGGCACCAAAATCTGTCCTTACTGCATGTTTGCTCGTCGCCTGCTTACGAAAAAAGGGCTGAAATACGATGAAATCAGAGTTGATCTGCAGCCTGAAAAAAGGGCTGAAATGATCAAGCGCTCAGGCCGATACACCGTTCCCCAAATCTTTATTGGAGAAACGTCTATCGGTGGGTTTGATGATATGGCAGCACTTGATCGCACAGGAAAACTGGACGCTTTGTTAGTAGAGAATAAAGCAAGTTAACCGTGAGCAAGGAGCCCCTTGAAAAGCAGCGCCTGGATAAATGGCTTTGGGCTGCACGCTTCTTTAAAACACGCCGCCTTGCAAGTGAAGCGATTAGTGGCGGCAAAATCCACCTGAATGGCCAGCGAATAAAGCCAGCAAAAGAGGTAAAAGCCGAAGATCAACTTTCTATCCATAAAGATTCTTATAGCTGGGATGTCTCTGTTATCTTCCTTAATAACCAGCGCAGACCAGCAAGTGAGGCTCGTCTGATGTACGCAGAATCTGAAGAAAGCATTGCTCGGCGCGAAAAAGAATTGCAAAAAAGGCGAGATATAAAGCTTTTTTCTCCCTCTATTGATGAGGGGCGTCCGAGTAAAAAACAGCGGCGACAGATCCACCGCTTCAAAAGGAAAGAGTAACTTCTCTATAAACAGCCCGGTGGCTTACTCAAACCACCAAATTTGCAAGCCTGTTTAACAGGCCCATCAGGAAAAAGATGGTGCAAGTATCGCGAATTCCCCTTCCCTTCACCAAGCACCTTACGAACCGCTTGAACGAAAAGCCTCGCATTCGGTAGATGGTTATATTTCTCGTAATAATCTCTTATAAAACCGATGAGTTCCCAATGCCCGTCCTCCAAAGAGATACCTTCTTTCGCTGCAAGTTTGCCTGCCAACTCACGATTCCACTCTTCTCTGCGCAGTAAAAAACCTGAATCAGTCAGCTCAAATAACCGCCCATTAACTTCAATCGCATTTAAACCCATGATTGCACTGTGGGGTAGCGCTCCACCAAACCGACAAAGCCATCGTAGCCAGTTGGTATAAAACGAACATCAATCTCATTTTTCGAAATGCCTCGCGCATCAAGATCACTTTCCAACACAAAGAGGCTTACATCATTAGGTAAACTGCTCAAAATTGAGTTGTTTATTTCATTTTTGATCGCAGCATAAACCCCATTCTCAATCAGCAAAATTGCGCTGCCCGCCGTTAACCGCAAAAGGCAGCTTTGTAAAGCAGGTGTCTGACCAGAAGAGTTGTTAATAATATGCAGCATTTGATCTAAACCATAAATTAACCATTAAAAAACATTTCTCCACCATTAAGCAGCTCAACAATTTCCTGCCTAGGCAAAACTCTCACATCAAGCATCAGGTCAGATTCTCTCATTCCACGCTCTTTTAGTGACTCGGCCTCAACGTAGAGTCGCTTCACATCATAAAGCTCAAGTGCCTGAAAAATAGGTGCCGTATTTTTCAATTGGCTGGCCTCAGGATTCTGATTATTTTTTAGCTGATAAACACCATCATCTAAAAAAACCAAACTTACATCTTGATCAAAAGCCGCTGAAACCATAATGATGTCAAGCATCTCTTGCGCATGAATCGAGCCGTAAGGCGGCCTGCGCATCACAAACATCAGCTGCTTGCTCATCCAAACACCAAAAACCGGTCTGATTCCATAACACCCTCAACGAGTTGACCTAAACCTGACACACGAAACCCCTCTGCACAATCGGGGTCATTAATGCCCGACTTTTTGAGCTCTTCATCACATAATAGCCCCCGCCGCTGCGCTGCTGAGATACAGATCACCAAATCAACTTTATGCTGTGTTGCCAGATTACTCCAGCGCTTGACTACATTACGTTCATCTTCTGGGGGAATTGCACGTATCGAGGCATTATAGATGCCATCGTGATAAAAAAAGACGCGGTATATCTCATGCCCTTTTTTTATTGCTTCACAAATAAAATGGTACGCAGTATCACTTGCTTGATACTGGTAAGGGCTCGCATTAATCTGTACGGTAAACTTCATATTTACTATTTTACACGCTGGATAAAGCAGGGAAAAAATTATTGAACTCATCCACCTTAAACAAGTCTCTTAGAGCATGCTGAGACCTCATTTAGTAGCGCTTATTTTGCTGATATCAACCTTATCTAGTCAGGCAGAAACGGGGAATGAGCAAGACATTAACCTTCCCAATATTGGTGACTCAACAGGCACTCTAATTTCTCCTATTCAGGAACAACAACTTGGACGGGCGTTCATGCGGTCTGTCCGCCAACAAACAAGCATCAGTCAAGATCCTGAGATCCGTGACTACATTGATGCGATAGGCAAAAGGCTGGGGTCAGTTAGTGACAGCCCAACATACCCTTTTCATTTTTTTATTGTAATGAATCCAGCGATTAATGCTTTTGCGGGGCCTGGCGGATATATTGGCGTTCACTCGGGATTAATTCTGGCAACAGAATCGGAAAGTGAACTGGCATCCGTTATTGCCCATGAAATTGCCCACGTAACACAACGGCACCTGTACCAAGCATTTGAAGATTCAAAGCGGTTATCACTACCAACAGCAGCAGCTACGCTCGCAGCACTGCTCATTGGCTCTCAATCACCAGAAGCTGGACAGGCGGCTATTATGGCTATACAAGCTGGGAGCGTACAACACCAAATCAATTTCACAAGAGATAACGAGAAAGAGGCCGATAGTATTGGCATGCAAACGCTTGCTCGGTCAAATTACGACCCACACAGCATGCCGCTATTTTTTGAAAAACTTCAACAATCAAGTCGGTTCTATGGGAAAGGGCCACCAGAATTTCTTCGCACTCATCCAGTCACTTCGGCAAGAATAGCCGATACTCGTAGCCGTTCAGAGAAATATGGCTATCGACAAGTTACTGATTCAATAGACTATCTGTTAGTAAAAGCCAAATTGCTTGTACTTAGCGATAAAAACAGTCGAAACACAATCAAACTATTTAAAAAACGGTTAACACGCGGCACAAGCGAGCAAAAAGATGTCGCCCAATATGGGCTAGCACTTGCCTTTCACAAAAATGAGGAGTTTTCTAACGCAATTCCGCTATTTCGCAAACTAGTCGAGAAAAACCCTCAACAACCTCACTATGTAACTGCACTGGCTGCAGCCCTCTTTGAGGGAGGAGAACACAAAAAATCCCTAGCAACATACAAAAGTGCAATAGAGCACTTCCCTGCATTACTTTCAATCAGACAATCATACGGAGAGGCGCTGCTCAGGAGTGGTCAAGCAAAAAAAGCTCAACAGCAATTTTTGGTCATTGATCGGTACATATTAACAAGCCCAGAACTTTATAGGCTCATTGCCCGAACTTATAAGCTGACTGGGGAAGCTGCTCAATCACACCGCCACCTCGCAGAATCTTACTACCTGAATGGCCGTATAAACGAAGCAATTAGACAGCTTACACTCGCACAGAAAGCGGCTAAAAATGATTTCTACCTGCTCACCCAGATTGAAGAGCGGCTTGATTTATTCCTTAAAATAAGAAAAATGATGCGCAAAGGCTGATTAAAGGTTACTTAAGATGATTTCCAGCTACAAGACAATGCAGCTAACGTTATTAAGTTGCCTTCTATTATTGGCTTGTAACTCTGCACATAGCGGCTCAATTTCAAAAGGAAAATCCCTTGCATTTGACCGGTCAAAAGGAAATTGCCTTGCATGCCATACAATCGATGATGGAGAAATGGCTGGTAATATCGGACCACCATTGGTCAATCTGAAAATGCGATTCTCAACCCGTGATGCTCTATTTAAACAGGTCTGGGATGCCACAACAATTAACTCAAAAACCAGCATGCCTCCATTTGGCCGTAATAAAATCCTTTCAGAAGAGGAAATTGAGCATATAGTAGAATATATCTGGTCACTCTAATTAAAACTGTAGAGCATTCATATGAACCATATTCAGCAAAGGCGCTTACTCCTAAAAGGACTGCTCTCCAGTAGCCTTTTAGGAGTTGCTACCTTTCTACCAAAACTAGCCTTAGCCGCTTGGCCAAAGAGTGCATTCCAATCAACGACAGCAGCCTCAGCCATTCAAAAACTCGAACCAGAGCTTACTGTTGAAAAAAGCACAGAAATCAAAATTAAAGCGCCAAAACTTGCCGAAAATGGCAGCATTGTTTGGATTGAAATTTCTACAACTATAGAAAATGTGGAGTCTATCTCCATTCTGGTGGAAAAAAATCCAACACCTCTTGCCGCTAAATTTATTCTCAGTGAAAAAGCTGAGGCATATATCTACACCCGGATAAAGATGCGAGAAAGCAGTCCTGTAATCGCTTTAGTTAAAGCTAACGGGAAACTCTATTCAGCCCAAAGAAATATTAAAGTAACTTTAGGGGGCTGTGGTGGCTAATCAATACAACTCACTACCAAGACATAGCGCATCAAACCCTGTCAAAATTAAAATCAAGCTGAAATTAAGGGAAGAATCGACAGAGGTTAGAACACTGATCACACATCCAATGGATACAGGCAGATTGAAGAATAGCAAAGGAAAGCTAATTCCCGCTCACTTCATCCAAGAAATTAAGATCCAGCACAATGAGGAAGTTGTTGCTACTTGCGTAATAGGTAGCCCAATATCAAAAAACCCCTTCTTAAAAATGCGCTTTAAAGGGGGGCAACGCGGGGATATTGTCCGTATAAGTTGGGTTGATAATAAAGGTGATCGAGGAAGTAAAGAGCAGGCAATCCCATAAACAATGAAAACTCTCTTCAAATGCTGCCACGCTTTTTTACTGTGTACCACGTTGACAGTTTTTGCGAGCCCAGCAGAAGATCTTGGCCAATTTAGAGCCTACTTTAAAGACAAATTTCCGAGCGTTCCCTTTAATGAATTCAACAATGGTGTTTATGCCATTAATGAAGATGCAAGAATTGCATGGCAAGATATTGAAGAGTTCCCCCCTTATGAAGAAGCCATTCTAAACGGGAAAGCGCTATTTGAAACAAGCTTCACAAATGGCAGAAATTATGGCAACTGCTTTGAAAATAATGGTGTTGGAGTTTCCCAGAACTACCCTTATTGGGATAGAGCTAGACAACAGGTAATAACCCTTGCTTTAGCACTCAACCTTTGCCGCGAAGAGAGTGGCATTCCTGCACTAAAGTACACAGAAGCCAAGTTAACCTCAATACTTGCTTATATGGTCTATACAAGCAGGGAAATGAAAACGAACGCACGTATCCCAACTAATGATAAGAAAGCCTTAGAAAGCTATAAGAAAGGCAAAAAATTCTACTATCAAAGGCGCGGACAGCTTAACTTCTCCTGTGCAACCTGCCATATTCAAAATAGCGGCCGGCGAATCAGGTCTGAAACGCTCAGCCCCTCTCTAGGCCATACAACAGGCTGGCCTGTATACCGGGCAAAATGGGGCTCAGTTGGAACACTCCATAGACGCTTCATAGGATGCAGTAAACAAATGAGAGCAAAAGAGTACAAACTGCAGAGCGAAGAGTATCGAAATCTAGAGTACTTCCTCACCTATATGAGCAATGGCTTGCCCATTAACGGGCCAAGTTATAGAAAGTAGGATAAATTTTAGACATAAAAAAACCGAGAAATAATCTCGGTTTTTTTATAAAGTTAAATAAGAGGCTATTCGCTCTCATCTTCCTGTACTGGACGATCAACCAACTCAATATAGGCCATTGGTGCAACGTCGCCTGTACGAAATCCACATTTCAAGATTCTAAGATAGCCGCCAGGTCTGTTTTTATAACGTGGGCCAATTTCAGAAAATAATTTACTAACAACTTCATTATCTCTTAAACGTGCAAAAGCAAGCCTTCTATTGGCAACAGAATCACCCTTAGATAAAGTAATCAAAGGCTCAACAACTCCACGAAGCTCTTTCGCTTTTGGCAGTGTTGTTTTAATAATTTCATGGCGTAGTAAAGAAGAAGCCATATTCTTAAACATCGCTTTTCTATGACTACTGTTTCTATTTAACTGTCTTCCACTTTTACGGTGACGCATCTTACAACCCTTAAACTAAATATACGTTATATAAATATTCGCTTAACCAGCATCAGCCAGATCTTCTGGTGGCCAGTTCTCTAAGCGCATTCCAAGCGACAACCCTCTAGAAGCTAAAACATCTTTAATTTCAGTTAAAGATTTTTTGCCAAGGTTAGGTGTCTTAAGTAATTCAACTTCTGTGCGCTGTATAAGGTCGCCAATATAAAAAATATTTTCAGCCTTAAGGCAGTTTGCAGAGCGAACTGTTAACTCAAGATCATCAACAGGACGTAACAACTTGGGATCAATAAGCTCTTTCTTTTCAGCTGCCTCATTGATTTCTGGAATATCGCTATCCAGATCAGCAAATACAGTCAAATGATATTGAAGAACCTTAGCTGCAAAACGAATCGCCTCTTCAGGATCAACTGTACCATCAGACTCAATGTCAACGATCAGTTTATCAAGATTTGTACGCTGCTCAACTCGAGCACTTTCGACTTTATAGGCAACTTTAGAAATAGGACTAAATGAGGCGTCTAAAAGCATTAAACCCATTTGCCTGTCTTCACCACTTTGCTGGCGAACACTAGCAGGCTGATAACCACGCCCTTTCTCAACTTTGAGAGTCATTGAAAGCTTTCCAGACTGTGTCAAGTTAGCAATAACTAGATCTGGATTAACAATCTCAACATCATGAGTTAAAGTGATATCACTAGCATAAACAGGACCAGGTTCACTTTTAGTAAGCGTTAAAACGGCCTCATCGTTGGAATGCAAAATAACAGCCAAATTTTTCAGGTTCAATAGAACATCAATAATATCCTCTTGAACACCTTCCAAAGTCGCATATTCATGCAATGCGCCTTCAATCTCAACTTCTGTTACTGCGCACCCTGGGATAGATGACAATAGAACACGTCTTAACGCGTTACCCATTGTATGACCAAAGCCACGCTCCATTGGCTCAATAGTAATACGGGCGTTATTGGCGTTAGATGCACTAACATCAATAACTCTGGGTTTTAATAAATCGGTCGGAGAACCTAACATTTACTTGCCTCTACAGATTATTATTTAGAGTACAGCTCAACAACAAGTTGTTCATTAATATCAGTACCGAGCTCTTCACGCTCTGGTGCTGCCTTATAAACACCTGACATCTCTTTCGTATTCATATCAACCCAATCAGGGAAGCCATACTGTTCTGCAACAGTAAGAGAATCTTGAATACGCTGCTGTTTTTTCCCTTTTTCGCGAATAGAGACTGTATCACCAGCTGCAACCTGAAAAGAAGGGATGTTTGTCACAGTACCGTTTACTAAAATTGCTTTATGGCTGACTAGTTGTCTTGCCTCAGCACGAGTACATGCGTAACCCATACGATAAGCTACATTATCAAGACGGCCTTCCAGAAGTGTTAACAAGTTTTCACCTGTAGCCCCTTTCTGGGATGCAGCTTTTTTATAGTAGTTTCTAAATTGTTTCTCAAGTATTCCGTAGATCCGGCGTACTTTTTGTTTCTCTCTTAACTGAACAGCATAATCTGACAGGCGAGTACGTCTTGTACCATGCTGTCCAGGTGGCTGATCCAGTTTACACTTACCATCAAGTGATTTGCCTCTGCTTTTTAGGAACAGATCTGTTCCTTCGCGGCGACTCAGCTTACATTTTGGGCCGATATATCTTGCCATTATTTCAACTCCAACTACTAAACGCGTCTTTTCTTAGGAGGACGGCAACCGTTATGGGGAATCGGTGTCACATCCAGTATATTACTAATTTTAAAACCTAAATTATTCAAGGCTCTAACTGCAGACTCTCTTCCAGGTCCTGGGCCTTTAATTCGTACATCAAGGTTTTTCATGCCGTATTCCTGAGCAACTTTACCTGCAGTTTCAGCAGCAACTTGCGCAGCAAAAGGGGTGCTTTTTCTTGATCCGCGGAAGCCTGAACCACCCGCTGTTGCCCAAGAAAGAGCATTTCCTTTTCTATCTGTTATCGTAACAATTGTATTGTTAAATGTAGCATGTACATGAGCTATGCCATCAGACACATCTCTTTTAATTCGTTTCTTTGAACTACCTGGCTTTGCCATAAACTTAGATCCTCTAGCCTTTTAGCTTAACGCGCTATTATTTGCGTATAGGACGACGAGGTCCCTTACGTGTTCTTGCATTCGTACGAGTGCGCTGACCGCGTAGCGGCAAACCTCTACGATGACGAATACCGCGAAATGAACCAAGATCCATTAGACGCTTAATATTCATAGAGACACCACGCCTCAAGTCACCTTCTACAGTGAATTTCGCAACTGCACTTCTAAGTGCATCAACTTCTTGCTCAGTAAGATCTTTAATCTTCTTATCAGGAGCAACTCCTGTCTCTTCACAGATGTTCTTAGCGCTAGATCTGCCAATCCCATAGATCGCTGTTAGTGCGATAACAGTATGTTTTTGAACAGGTATATTGATACCGGCAATACGAGCCATAAACTAATCTCCAACAAATACATTTACTACAAATCAGCCGAGCATTATAGCTGAGCTAATCCATACAAACAATAAAAACTAACCCTGGCGTTGCTTATGACGCGGATCTTTGCAAATAATTCGTACGACTCTATTTCTGCGTACAACTTTACAATTTCTACAAATCTTTTTTACTGAAGCACGAACCTTCATCTTAAACCTCAAAAAATTAACATTTATCTAAAGCATCACTGCTAAGAATAATTAGCTGCCCTTTAAGTTAGCCTTCTTCATCAAACCATCATATTGGTGAGACATCATATGCGATTGAATCTGAGCCACAAAATCCATTACTACAACAACGATAATCAAAAGCGACGTACCACCAAAGTAAAATGGCACTCTCCAATAGAGAATCAAAAACTCTGGTAACAGACAAACAGCAGTAATATAAATTGCGCCTGCCAATGTTAGGCGGGTTAAAACACTATCTACATAATTAGCAGTCTGCTGTCCTGGCCTGATCCCAGGAATGAAAGCACCAGACTTCTTAAGGTTATCCGCTGTCTCTTTTGAGTTAAAAACCAAAGCTGTATAGAAAAAGCAAAAGAAAATAATTGCTGCTGCATAGGCCATTACGTACAAAGGCTGCCCCGGAGACAACGCTGTAGAAACATCTTGCAGCCACTCAAACCCTTCAGTGCTACCAAACCATCCCCCAATAGTTGCGGGAAAGAGAATAATACTTGAAGCAAAAATAGGTGGAATAACACCAGACATATTTAACTTCAAAGGTAGGAAACTGGACTGAGCAGCGTACATTTTTCTGCCTTGCTGCCTTTTCGCATAATTAATTGTTATACGTCTTTGCCCTCTTTCTACAAAAACAACCAGAGCTGTCACCGCAATCGCAAGCAAAAACAAAACAATAATTAGAAGACCATTAAGTTCACCAGTTCTGGCAAGCTCAAGAGTACCGCCGATCGCTGACGGCAAACCAGCAACGATCCCAGAAAAGATGATGATAGAGATACCATTACCTATACCTCTTTCAGTAACTTGCTCACCAAGCCACATAAGAAAAATTGTTCCACCAACCAAGGTAACCGTAGTTGCAAAAACAAATGCAACACCTGGATTCATCACGACTGACAAACCTCCAGCTTCCTGCCCCTGGAGAGCCATACTAACTCCGACACCCTGGAATGTTGCAAGCAATACAGTTCCAAAACGGGTGTACTGAGTAATTTTTCTACGCCCAGCTTCACCTTCTTTTTTAAGCTTCTCCAATGTCGGGATAACTACCGTCATTAGCTGCATAATAATTGAAGCTGAAATATACGGCATTATTCCCAAAGCGAATAGACTTAATCTCTTTAACGCTCCACCAGAGAACATATTGAACATATCAAGAATTGTTCCTTCTTGCTGTTCAAACATTAAAGCCAAGGCGTTTGGATCAATCCCTGGAACCGGTATATGAGCCCCTACCCTAAATACGAAAATAGCGCCTAATACAAAAAATAGGCGCTGACGTAGCTCGGAGAGCTTGCCCGCATTATCTGGGGCAGACGCTTTGGCGTTCAAATTAATCCTCTACCTTTCCACCAGCATTTTCAATTGCTGTTTTTGCGCCCTTAGTAACTAAAAGGCCGCGCAAGACTACAGCTTTCTCAATTTTACCGGAATCTATAACTTTTACTTTTGTTGCAATAGAAGAAATAATATTCGCAGCTTTTAGTGTGAGTATGTCTATAACATCCACATCAAATTGAGCCAACTCATGCAGACAAACTTGTGCACTTAATTTTTTCTTTCTTGAAGTAAAACCAACTTTTGGGAGCCTTCTTTGAAGAGGCATCTGCCCACCTTCAAAACCAACCTTATGAAAGCCGCCAGAACGAGATTTCTGCCCTTTGTGCCCGCGTCCACAAGTTTTACCAAGTGTGCTACCAATTCCACGGCCAACACGTTTAGATTTTTTCTTGCTTCCTTCAGCAGGTCTTAATTCATTAAGATACATACTAAATTTCCTCTACTTTCAACAAGTAGCTCACTTTATTAATCATCCCACGGTTGCAAGTAGTATCTTCCACTTCAACTGTGTGATGCATACGTCTAAGTCCTAATCCAGCCACACATGCTTTATGTGATGGAAGGCGACCATTTTTACTTTTGGTCAATGTCACTCTCAGATTCTTAGTCGACATCTTATTTATCCTGTAATCTCAGTTACTGATTTTCCGCGCTTGGCTGCAATAAGCTCAGGACTATTCATCTCAGCTAATCCATTGATCGTAGCGCGAACAACATTGATGGGATTATTAGTACCTACACACTTAGCCAGTACGTTGTGGACACCAACAACTTCAAATACAGCACGCATTGCACCACCGGCAATAATTCCAGTACCTTCAGAAGCAGGCTTCATAAAAACTTTAGCCGCGCCTGTACGAGCCATTACTGAATAGTGCAAAGTTCCATCATTCAAAGAAACATCACGCATATTTTTCCGCGCTTGCTCCATAGATTTCTGAATTGCGATAGGCACTTCTCGAGCCTTACAAAGACCATATCCAACACGGCCTTCACCATCACCAACAACTGTCAGTGCGGTAAAACCAAATTGTCGACCACCTTTAACAACTTTAGAAACACGATTAACCGCTACCAGTTTTTCCTGGAGTCCATCACTATTATTTTGAGGAGCTACATTTGCCATAATAACCTCTAGAATTTCAATCCAGCTTCACGAGCCGCATCAGCTAATGCTTTAACGCGGCCATGATATTTATATCCTGATCTATCAAAAGCAACATGCTCAATACCTGCAGCAATTGCCTTTTCACCGATCAACTTTCCGACAACTGTTGCCGCCTCAATATTTCCTGTGTATTTAACATCAGAACTTACAACAGATTGCACTGTTGATGCCTCTGCAAGAACCTGAGAACCATCAGCCGTAATAACCTGAGCATATATATGCTTCGGTGTACGGTGAACAGACAATCTGTTGACGCCCAACATTTTAATTTTGCTGCGTGCTTTTTTTGCTCTACGCAATCGAGATAACTTCTTATCCATCGTACTACCTTATTTCTTTTTAGCTTCTTTTCTGACGACATGCTCATCAGAATAACGAACACCTTTCCCTTTATAAGGTTCAGGAGGCCTGTACGCTCTAATATCAGCTGCAACCTGACCAACCAGTTGTTTATCAGCCCCTTTCACAACAATTTCTGTTTGGCTCGGTGTCTCAATAGAAATACCTTCGGGCACTTCAAAATTGACAGGATGCGAAAAGCCCAAAGTTAAGTTCAAAACCTTACCTTTAGCTTGAGCACGATAACCAACACCAATTAAGGTAAGTTTCTTTTCGAAACCTTGATTAACACCAACTACCATATTGTTAATAAGTGCTCGCGTAGTACCCGCTAGTGCAACAGCTTGCTTGCTGTTTGATCCAGATTTAACACTCAAAACCGACCCATCTATAGAAGACTCAACTAATTGATGGATAACGTGATTCAGTTGACCATTTTTTCCTTTAACAGTAACTGATTTACCATCCAGATTAATCTCCACTCCCTGCGGGATTTCAACTGGACTATTTGCAATTCTAGACATCTTTTCGTCTCTCTAAATCAGGAAACAACACACAACACTTCACCACCCACTCCATTAGAGCGCGCAGTTTTGTCTGTCATCAAACCTTTTGATGTTGAAACAATAGCCGTACCTAAACCACCCATTACATCAGGAAGCTCATCATAGGACTTATAAATACGTAAACCAGGTCGGCTTACTCTCTGTATGTTCTCTATAACAGGCTTGCCTTGAAAATATTTAAGCGTAATTGTTAATTCTGGCTTAGCACCATTTTCAACTACTTCAAAACTTTCAACATAACCCTCTTCTTTCAACACAACAGATACAGCCTGCTTAAGCGTTGAAGATGGCATTGTTACGCTTTGCTTCTGCGCCATCTGCCCATTTCTGATTCTAGTTAGCATATCTGCTATTGGATCAGTCATACTCATATCATTGACTCCAGACTTGTCTGTTTACCAGCTTGCCTTAGTTAAGCCCGGCACATCACCGCGCATCATATGCTCACGCAACTTATTACGTGATAGACCAAACTTACGATAATACCCATGAGGCCGGCCTGTAATATTACAGCGATTCCTAAGCCTTACAGGATTAGCATTTCGCGGCAAAGACTGAAGTTTTGCCTGCGCTGCATCTTTTTCTTCATCAGAAGAAGTGACACTTGCAATAATTTTCTTCAATTCAGCTCTTTTTGCTGCATATTTTGCCACTGTGCGCTCACGTTTAAGCTCACGTGCAATCATGGATTTTTTTGCCATGGATGGTCTTCCTAATTCTTAAATGGAAATTTAAACAACTCTAACAAAGCACGACCCTCTTCATTTGTAGCTGCAGATGTCGTGATTGAAATATCCATACCACGAAGCTTGTCTATCTTATCGTAATCAATTTCTGGGAAAATGATCTGCTCTTTAACGCCCAACGTGTAGTTTCCACGACCGTCAAAAGATTTAGGACTCAAACCACGAAAATCACGAATACGTGGAATTGCCACACTAATCAAGCGATCCAGAAACTCATACATACGGTCACTTCTAAGGGTAACCTTACAACCAATCGGCATGTCGTCACGTATTTTGAAGCCAGCAATTGACTTCCTAGAAAGTGTCACAACAGGTTTTTGACCACTAATTTTAGTCATATCGCCTACGGCAAACTGCATCACTTTCTTATCAGCTACCGCATCACCAACACCCATATTAATAGTGATCTTGGTAATCTTTGGAACCTGCATGATTGATTTATATCCAAAGCGCTTTTGCAACTCAGGAATAATCTGCTCTTTATATGTATTTTCTAATCTAGCCATCTTTATTTTTCCGCGTGATTAGACATCAACGACTTCGTTATTAGACCTAAAAACACGGACTTTACCGCCGTCTTCAAGCACCTTAATACCTACTTTGTCAGCTTTCCCTGTTGCTGGATTCAACAAAGCAACATTTGAAGCATGGATAGGCATCTCTTTATCTACAATTCCGCCAGCAACATTTTTCTGAGGATTTGGTTTTTGATGTTTTTTCACAAGATTAAGGTTTTCAATTAAAACCTTATTATTATCTAAAACACTCAAGACAGAGCCTTCTCTACCCTTATCTTTGCCTGTAAGTATGATGACCTTGTCACCTTTACGAATCTTCTTCATATCTACTTTTCTCTACAGAACTTCAGGAGCCAATGAAATAATTTTCATAAACTTTTCATTCCGCAGCTCTCTAGTAACTGGGCCAAAAATACGCGTACCTACAGGCTGCAGGTTTGCGTTAAGAATAACTGCTGCATTCCCATCAAAACGGATTGCAGAGCCATCTGGGCGACGTATCGCTTTTTTTGTCCGAACGACAACAGCATTATAAACTTCGCCTTTCTTGACCTTGCCACGTGGAATCGCATCTTTAACACTGACCTTGATAATGTCACCAATACCCGCGTACCGCCTGTGCGATCCACCTAGGACTTTGATACACATAACCCTTTTAGCACCACTGTTATCGGCAATATCCAGGCTGCTTTGCATCTGAATCATTATTATTTCCCGTACTTATCAATCGTATTAAGCTATTAAAATTAAGTGCTGCAAATCAGCTTGCTGATTCTACAATCTCATGTAATAGCCACGTTTTGTTTTTAGATAATGGCCGGCAAGAAACAACCGTCACGACATCGCCCTCTTTACAACTATTAGCTTCATCGTGCGCCATCAACTTTGATGATCTACGGATATATTTACCATAAACCGGATGACGAACCATTCTCTCAACTAAAACGGTTATTGTTTTATCCATTTTTGCGCTAACAACTTTACCGCTTATTGTGCGCACTTTATCTACTGAACCACTCATACTATGCACTCGCCATTTCTTTTTTAATCGTGTTGATGCGGGCAACATCTTTCTGAACACGTTTAAAATGATGTGGATTATTCATTTGCCCAGTCCCTTTTTGCATTCTCATGTTAAATTGCTCACGGCGGAGCTCAACAAGGAGGGAATCCAATTCTTCAATGCTTTTTTCTCTCAACTCAGAAGCTTTCATTACATCACCACACGACTAGAAAAAGCGGTTTTAACAGGGAGCTTTGCAGCAGCAAGTTTAAAAGCCTCTCTTGCCATCTCTTCTGAGACACCTTGAATTTCATACAACATCGAGCCTGGCTTAACCTCTGCAACCCAATACTCGACACTGCCTTTACCTTTACCCATTCTGACTTCCAAAGGCTTTTTAGTAATAGGCTTATCAGGGAATACACGTATCCAAATTTTGCCACCACGCTTAACATGACGGCTAATTGCACGACGTGCCGCCTCAATCTGGCGTGCAGTTATTCTTCCGCGAGAAACTGATTTCAAACCAAACTCACCAAAGCTTACAGAACTGCCACGATGTGCCAAGCCGGTATTTCTACCTTTATGCTGTTTCCTAAATTTTGTTCTTTTCGGTTGAAGCATGACCTATACCTTATTTAGCTGCAGCTTTCTTTTCAGGAGCTGCTTGTGCACCGACTGCATTTTCGAAAACTTCACCCTTAAAGATCCAGACTTTAATTCCGATGATCCCATAAGTTGTAAGCGCCTCAGTAGTGCCATAATCAATATCAGCTCTAAGAGTATGCAATGGAACACGACCCTCTCTGTACCATTCAGTACGAGCAATCTCTGCGCCATTCAATCGACCACTAACACTAATCTTGATACCTTCCGCACCAAGACGCATAGTATTACTGACCGCTCGCTTCATCGCGCGCCGGAACATAATTCTCTTTTCAAGCTGCTGCGCAACACCTTCAGCAACAAGAAGTGCGTCAAATTCAGGCTTTCTGATCTCTTCAACGTTAAGTTGAACAGGAATACCCATCATTTCAGAGACTGTGCCTCTAAGACGATCAATATCCTCACCTTTCTTCCCGATAACGATACCTGGCCTTGCGGTATGGATCGTTATCTGAGCATTATTTGCTGGACGATTAATTTGAATTCTACTAACCGAAGCACTTTTCAGCTTCTTTTTTAGAAAATCACGAACCTGTATATCTTCGTGTAGCAAGCGAGGAAATTCCTTCGTGCTCGCATACCACCGAGAATTCCAGTCCTTGATATAACCTAAACGTATACCTGTTGGATGTACTTTTTGACCCATACTGGACCTCTTAACCTTCTCTAACTTTAATGGTGATATGGCACGAACGTTTTAAAATCCTGTTCGCGCGTCCCTTTGCTCTAGCTCTGAACCTTTTTTGTGTTCTGCTCTCATCAACAAAAACTGTCGATACCTTCAGATCATCAATATCTGCACCCTCATTATGTTCAGCATTAGCAATTGCAGACTCTAATAACTTACACATGATTTTTGCAGCTTTCTTGGTGCTGAACTTTAAAATATTCAGAGCCTTATCCACATCAAGACCACGAATCTGGTCAGCGACTAACCGACCTTTTTGTGCTGACATAGGAATGTTACTTAATTTAGCTGATACTTCCATCGTCTCTATCTCTTCGATTTCTTATCTGCCGCATGCCCTCTATAGGTGCGCGTCGGTGAAAATTCCCCAAGTTTATGACCAATCATATTCTCGGAAATCAAAACAGGAACATGCTGGCGACCATTATGAACAGCAATAGTCAATCCAATCATGTCTGGGAAAATCATTGAGCGTCTTGACCATGTCTTAATTGGACGTCTGCTATTTTCTTCAACAGCCTTTTCTACCTTCTTCATCAAGTGAAGATCAATAAAAGGGCCTTTTTTAATAGAACGTGGCACGAAAATTACCTCTTAAATTATTTCTTGCGTCTGACAATAAACTTGTCTGTACGTTTGTTTTTCCTAGTCTTATATCCCTTGGTAGGAACACCCCATGGTGAAACAGGATGTCTGCCACCAGATGTACGACCTTCACCACCACCATGTGGATGATCAACTGGATTCATCGCAACACCACGTACAGTCGGTCTTACACCTCTCCAGCGCTTTGCTCCAGCCTTACCAAGCGAGATCAGATTATGTTCTGAATTTCCAACCTCACCAATTGTTGCACGACACTCGGCTAAAACCTTACGCATCTCACCAGACCTCAGCCTTAAAGTGACATACGCACCTTCTTTAGCAACCAACTGCGCAGTACCACCAGCACTCCTAACCATCTGAGCACCTTTACCAGGCTTCAACTCAACACAGTGAATAAGTGTACCTACTGGAATATTACGCATTGGCATACAGTTACCAGTCTTAATGGCAGCTGTAGCAGACGAGACAACTTCCTGCCCAATCTCAACACCTTTCGGTGCCAATATGTATCTACGCTCACCATCTTTATAAAGAATAAGCGCAATATGGGCCGTTCTGTTTGGATCATATTCAATCCGCTCAATTCTACCAGAAATATCTAACTTATTCCTCTTAAAATCGATAACCCGGTAATGTTGTTTATGTCCACCACCAACATGCCGAGTTGTTATGCGTCCTTGGTTGTTACGACCACCGGAACCTGATTTCTTTTCAAGTAAAGGCGCATGAGGTTTACCTTTATGCAGACCAGGTGTTTTAACCCTTACTACAAATCTTGAACCAGGTGATGTAGGTTTTGATTTAATGATAGCCATTTTAAAATCGCTCTTTGATTCTATTTATTTACAGACAATTATCTCTTTTACGCAGCACTGAAATCTATATCGAAGCCAGCCTTAAGCTTTACATAAGCTTTCTTCCAGTCTGAACGGTTTCCCATGAAACGACCAAACCTTTTGCTCTTCCCTTTCACGTTCAAAACCTGGACAGATTCAACTTTCACATCAAACATAAGCTCTACAGCTTTTTTGATTTGCGGTTTTGTTGCTGCCTTCTGAACCTTGAATACAAACCGATTACTCTTATCGGCAGCAATAGAACTTTTCTCAGAAACAACAGGAGACTGAAGTACCTGCATTAAATCTAAATTGCTCATCCCAATCGACCTTCTATCTCTTTCAGAGCCTGCTCTGTCATGATCACTTTTTTATGCGCAACCAAAGAGACAGGATCTACATTATTAATTGAACGAACTTCAATCGACTTAACATTACGCGAGGCCAAAATCAGGTTTGGCTCCTCAACAGACGTAACCAATAAGACATCAAGTTCATCACCGAGCTTTTCTAGCAACTGCTTAGTTTTAGAATCAGCAGGAACAATATCATTTGCCACAACCAATCTATCTTGTCGCAAAAGCTCTGACAGTATTGAGCAAACAGCTCCGCGGTACATTTTCTTGTTCACTTTTTGAACATGCGATTGAGGTTTAGCAGCAAATGTCACACCACCTGAACGCCAAATCGGACTACGGATTGTTCCAGCTCTCGCATTGCCCGTTCCTTTTTGGCGCCATGGTTTTCTACCACCACCGCGAACTTCCGAACGAGTTTTCTGGGCTTTTGTGCCTGCGCGAGCGCTTGCCAAGTAACCAGTTACAACCTGATGCACTAAAGCTTCGTTATATTCTTTGCCAAAAACAGAGTCAGACACATCTACAGACTGTGCCGAATCATTGTCACTGACAGAAGGAACCTGAAGGGTCATAATCTATCCTTTAAACTTATTTCTTAACAGCTGGAGAGACAAAAACCGCCCCACCCTTTGAACCCGGAATTGCGCCTTTAACAAGCAGCAGGTTCCGTTCAGAATCAACCTTAACAATCTCAAGATTCTGTGTAGTTACTTTCTCGGCACCCATGTGCCCAGCCATTTTCTTGCCTTTAAAAACCCGACCAGGTGTTTGGCACTGGCCAATCGAACCCGGAGCACGATGCGAGATCGAGTTACCATGCGTGGCATCCTGCATTTGGAAATTATGACGCTTCACGCCACCAGCAAAACCTTTACCAATGCTCTGGCCACCAACATCAACGTATTGACCCGCCTCAAAATGACTCACAGTAATCTCAGAACCAACAGCAAGATCTTCACCTTCAGAATCATCAAGCCTGAACTCCCACAACCCTGCTCCAGCGGCAACACCAGATTTAGCGAAATGACCCGCTTCAGCTTTACTTATATGCGAAGCTTTCTTTTCACCCGCAGTAACCTGAATGGCACGATAACCATCTGAATCAAGATTTTTAAGCTGCACAACGCGGTTAGGCTTAACCTCAATTACCGAAACAGGAACTGAACTCCCCTCATCAGTAAAAACACGAGTCATACCACATTTACGACCAACTAGACCTATCGACATCAATCAAACCCTCACTAATTATTCAGCTCTATTAATTGAGCTTGATTTGAACATCAACACCGGCCGCAAGGTCCAGCTTCATAAGTGCATCAACCGTTTTATCAGTTGGATCCAGAATATCCATAAGACGCTTGTGAGTTCTAAGCTCATACTGGTCTCTTGCATCCTTATTCACATGAGGTGAAGTCAAGACAGTCCATCTTTCCTTAATAGTAGGAAGAGGGATTGGCCCATGGACTGTAGCGCCCGTACGCTTTGCTGTTTCGACGATCTCACCTGCAGACTGATCAATCAACTTATGATCAAAAGCTTTAAGGCGAATACGTATAATTTGTTTCGACATTTCTATTACTCGATGATTTTTGCAACAACACCCGCACCAACTGTGCGACCACCTTCACGAATCGCAAAGCGAAGTCCGTCTTCCATCGCAATCGGGTGAATCAATTTGACTTCAACTTTTACGTTGTCGCCTGGCATGACCATTTCAATGCCTTCTGGAAGATCTACCGCGCCTGTTACATCTGTTGTACGAAAGTAGAACTGTGGACGATAACCATTGAAGAATGGTGTATGTCTTCCGCCCTCTTCTTTTGACAGTACGTATACTTCTGCTTCGAAATGCGTATGCGGTGTAATCGTTCCTTTGTGAGATAGAACTTGACCACGCTCAACCTCTTCACGCTTTGTTCCACGCAGCAAGACACCTACGTTGTCGCCCGCTTCACCTTGATCGAGAAGCTTGCGGAACATTTCTACACCTGTACAGGTTGTCAATGTTGTATCTTTGATACCAACAATCTCAATCTCTTCGCCTACTTTGACGATTCCGCGCTCTACACGACCCGTTACAACTGTTCCACGTCCTGAGATTGAGAATACATCTTCAATCGGCATTAGGAATGGTTGATCTACTGGGCGCTCTGGTAGCGGTATGTAGCTGTCCATTGTGTCAACCAATTTAATGATTGATGGCGCACCAATATCGCTTGTGTCGCCTTCTAGCGCTTTAAGCGCCGAACCAATAATGATTGGTGTGTCATCACCTGGGAATTCGTATTGATCAAGAAGCTCACGAACTTCCATCTCTACCAATTCAACAAGCTCTTCATCATCAACCATGTCTGCTTTGTTCAGGTAGACAACGATGTATGGAACACCAACTTGGCGTGCAAGCAGGATATGCTCTCTTGTTTGTGGCATTGGGCCATCTGCTGCTGAACAGACCAGGATTGCGCCATCCATTTGCGCCGCTCCAGTAATCATGTTCTTTACGTAATCCGCGTGACCTGGGCAGTCTACGTGTGCGTAGTGACGAGAATCTGATTCGTATTCTACGTGTGAAGTTGCGATCGTAATTCCACGCTCTCTCTCTTCAGGGGCATTATCAATCTCATCAAATGCTTTAACTTCTCCGCCCTGCGCTTCAGCCATCACTTTGGTCAGTGCCGCTGTCAAGGTTGTCTTACCATGATCTACGTGACCAATTGTTCCCACGTTTACATGGGGCTTGTTCCGTTCAAATTTTTCTTTAGCCATTATTCTAGCCTCTAACCAACTTTAAGTTTCTATTCAGAACATCTTCTTCATGATTGCATCCGCAACACTCGAAGGCGCCTCACTATATTTATGGAAATGCATTGAGTACGTTGCACGACCCTGTGTCGCAGATCGTAAATCAGTTGCATACCCAAACATCTCTGCCAGCGATACTTCCGCCTTAATCAATTTACCCGAAGGCACTTCATCCATCCCCTGCACCAATCCACGCCGTCGATTAAGATCCCCAACCACGTCACCCAAATACTCATCAGGGGTAACAATCTCAACCTGCATCATCGGCTCCAATATGCAAGGACCAGCCTTTTGAGCTCCTTCTCTAAAACTCATCGAGCCAGCTATTTTAAACGCTACTTCGCTAGAGTCAACCTCATGATACGATCCATCGTACAAAGTAACCTTGACATCGACCACAGGAAAACCTGCAACAACCCCATTTTTCATCTGCTCCTGAACACCCTTATCTACCGCAGGCAGATATTCCTCAGGAAGAGAACCATCACTTAACTCGCTAACAAACTGGTAGCCAGCACCCCTCTCAAGAGGCTCAATTCGCAACCAAACATGCCCATACTGACTACGGGGGCCATCCTGTCTTTCAAACCTACCTTCTTGCTCAATAGCAGAGGTAATTGTCTCTCTATAAGCCACTTGCGGGGAGCCAATATTCGCCTGAACACCAAACTCCCTACTCAATCTATCAACAATAATTTCAAGATGCAGTTCACCCATCCCTGAAATTATCATCTGGCCAGTCTCCTCATCTGCCTTAACAACAAAAGAGGGGTCCTCTAAAGCCAGCTTACCTAATGCCGACGAGATCTTATCCTGATCTGCTTTCGTTTTGGGCTCTACAGCAATTGATATCACAGGCTCAGGAAACTCAATATTTTCCAGGACAATTGCCTTATTTAGGTCACACAAAGTGTCACCAGTGACAACCCCCTTTAAACCAATAGCAGCCGCGATATCCCCCGCACGAACCTCTTTAACCTCTTCCCTGTCATTTGAATGCATCTGCACCAAACGACTCACGCGCTCTTTTTTTCCTTTAGCCGGGTTAAAAATCACATCACCGACTTTCAACACGCCAGAGTAAACCCTGAAAAACGCCAAACTACCAACAAACGAATCTGACGCAATCTTAAAAACCAAACCAGAAAACGCCTCATCATCTGACGCCTCTCTCAACAACTCATCACCATCCCAAACCCCCTCAACAGAAGGAACATCAACAGGAGACGGCAAATACTCAATCACTCCATCTAAAAGCGACTGAACACCTTTATTCTTAAAGGCACTCCCACAAAAAACAGGAACAACCTCACCCAACAAAGTTTGCTTTCGCAAACCACTCTTAATCTCGTCAACACTCAATGTGCCACTTTCGAGATAAGACTCCATCAACTCATCACCACTCTCAGCAGCCGCCTCAATCACAGTCTCACGCCACTCAAGAGCCAAATCTTCCAACCCAGCAGGCACATCACGCTCTTCAAACGTCGTACCCCGAGTCGCATTATCCCAGTAGATAGCTTTCATCCTGACGAGATCAACAACCCCCTCAAAACCTTCCTCAACCCCAATTGCCAACTGCACTGGAACAGGATTAGCACCCAATCTCTCTCTAATCTGACCTACAACACGCGAAAAGTCAGCTCCTACCCGATCCATCTTGTTTACAAAAGCTATCCTTGGCACACCGTACTTATTGGCCTGCCGCCACACAGTTTCTGACTGAGGCTCCACACCTCCAACCGCACAAAAGACAGCACAAGCACCATCCAGAACACGCAACGACCTCTCAACCTCAATCGTAAAATCAACATGTCCAGGCGTATCAATAATATTAATGCGGTGCTCTGGAAACTGCTTCCCCATCCCACTCCAGAAACAGGTCGTAGCCGCGGAAGTTATCGTTATCCCGCGCTCACGCTCCTGTTCCATCCAATCCATTACTGCGGCGCCATCATGAACCTCACCTATCTTGTGAGAAACACCCGTGTAAAACAACACTCGCTCCGTGGTAGTTGTCTTCCCTGCGTCAATATGGGCCATAACGCCTATATTGCGATAACGACCAATCGGTGTTGTACGCGCCACTTCCTAAACCGCCAAATCCCTACAATAAAGCCTACCAGCGATAATGAGAAAAAGCCTTGTTCGCCTCAGCCATACGGTGAGTATCTTCGCGCTTCTTACAAGCTGACCCACGATTTTCGGCAGCATCTAGCAATTCACCCGCCAACCTACCAGCCATCGTTCTTTCACTTCTTTTTCTAGCCGCATCAATCAACCAACGCATAGCCAGCGCCATTCTTCTGCTCTGACGCACCTCAACAGGAACCTGATAGGTCGCCCCACCCACTCTGCGAGACTTCACCTCAACAGCAGGACTAACGTTCCCCAACGCCTTCTCGAGCACCTCTAAAGGCTCACCTTCAGCCTTTTCATCAAGCACATCCAGCGCACCATAAATAATTTTTTCTGCAACAGACTTCTTTCCATCCAACATGATCATATTCATGAACTTGGCAAGCAACTGACTACCAAATTTAGGATCTGAAATGATTTCTCTTTTTGCCGCAACCCTTCTTCTAGACATAATTCAGACTCTGTTCCACTAATTAACTTTTAGGCTTCTTTGCGCCGTACTTAGAGCGCCCTTTACGACGACTCTCAACACCAGACGTATCAAGACTACCCCTTACCACGTGATAACGAACACCAGGTAAATCCTTAACACGACCACCACGAATCAGTACAACCGAGTGCTCCTGAAGGTTATGACCTTCACCACCGATATAACTAGTTACTTCCGCACCACTCGTAAGACGAACACGAGCCACCTTACGCATAGCCGAGTTCGGCTTTTTAGGTGTCGTTGTGTACACGCGAGTACAAACGCCACGCCTTTGAGGACATGCCTCTAAAGCAGGAACGTTGCTTTTTTCTAACTTCTTCTTACGCGGCTTACGCACCAACTGGTTAATAGTCGCCATTCATAAACTCCAGATATTCTTTGCTAAAGCACCAATATAGGGCTCAACAATCTTTTCTAATTTAAAGCCGGATCAGGTTTTTCTTGTCTATTTCCTAGAAGCAAGATCAACGAGAGAGCCGGCTATAATAAATAGATGACCCCATTCTGTCAAGCACAGAGCCACCCCATTCGTGATTAATTACTTTTAGTTTTCCTGAATATTAAGCTCTTGCTTAATTGCCTCTTCAACCTCTGAATAATCAACCACCGCCTCTTCTTCTGCTACAACAGCCGCAGACTTACTTCGCTTACGTTCTTCATGGTGTGCCAGTCCTGTACCCGCTGGTATTAATCGACCAACAATTACGTTCTCTTTCAAACCATGCAAACTATCCTTAATTCCTCTTACAGCGGCATCTGTTAATACGCGCGTAGTCTCTTGAAAAGAGGCTGCTGAAATAAAGGATTCTGTTGATAGAGACGCCTTTGTGATACCAAGCAATACGGGATCAAAAGTAGCAGGGATCTTGCCCTCTTTTTCAGCAATTTCATTTGCCTCCAAAACGGCTCCTCTTTCTGCCTGCTCGCCCTTCAAAAATGTAGTTTCGCCTGGCGAAGTAATCTCAACCTTTCTAAGCATTTGTCGAGCGATACACTCAATATGCTTATCGTTGATAATAACGCCCTGCAAACGGTATACATCTTGAATTTCTTTCACCATGTGCTCTGCAAGCGCCCTTACACCGCGCAATCTGAGAATATCGTGCGAGGTCAATTCACCATCAGCGATAACCTCGCCTTTCTCCACATGCTCCCCATCAAAGGCTGTAACATGCCTCCATTTCGGAATCAGTAGTTCGTGCGTCTCACCCTCTGCATCGGTAATGACAAGCCTTTGCTTCCCTTTTGTCTCCTTACCAAAACCAATTGTGCCACTCACTTCCGCTAAAATCGCAGGATCCTTACTCTTACGAGCTTCAAACAGATCCGCTACCCGTGGCAAACCACCGGTAATATCACGAGTCTTACTAGATTCTTGCGGAATACGCGCTAACACATCGCCGATCTCAACTTTTAAGCCATCGGTCACACCAATTACCGCGCCAACCGGCAAAAAGTATTGTGCAGGTATCTCTGTTCCGGGAATGTTGACCTCTTCACCATCCTCCGTCACCAACTTAACCATAGGCCTTAGCTCTTTACCCGCCAAGCCACGCTGCTTAGGATCTGTTACGACAACAGAGCTCAATCCCGTCACCTCATCGACATGCCGCTGAACTGTAACACCATCAACAGCGTCAACTAATTGAGCAACACCACGCACCTCGGTAACAACCGGGTGAGTATGCGGATCCCAATTTGCAATAACATCACCAATCGATACCGCGCCACCATCTGCGACAGTTAGAACAGCACCATAAGGAATTTTGTAACGCTCACGTTCACGGCCATGACCATCGATAACGCTAATTTCACCAGATCGCGAAACCGCAACCAGCTTACCGTCTTTATTTTCAACAGTTTTCAAGTTCGTGATTTTAGCAACACCTTCCGTTTTAACCTCCACATTACTTACAGAGGCCGCACGAGAAGCTGCACCACCGATATGGAAGGTACGCATTGTCAACTGAGTTCCTGGCTCACCAATTGACTGAGCCGCCACAACACCCACGGCCTCGCCCATATTTACCTTATGTCCGCGCCCTAAATCTCGCCCGTAACAAGAGGAGCAGATTCCATGCCGAGCATCACAGGTGATAACCGAACGAACTTTAACTTGGTCAACATTTTTTCCATCAAGAATATCAACCCACACCTCATCAAGAAGCGTACCGGCCGGAGCAATGACTTCACCATTTTCAGGGCTTAGTACATCTTCAGCCGTCACACGACCTAGTACCCTAGCTGAAAGTGCTGTCACAACATCACCACCCTCAATGACAGCCGTCATTAGGAGGCCATTTGTCGTTCCGCAATCCTCACCAGAGACAACCATGTCCTGAGCAACATCGACAAGCCTTCTAGTTAGATAACCTGAGTTGGCCGTTTTCAAAGCCGTATCAGCTAAACCTTTACGCGCACCATGAGTCGACACGAAGTACTGCAATACATCAAGCCCTTCTCGGAAGTTAGCTGTAATAGGTGTCTCAATAATTGAGCCATCCGGCTTTGCCATCAAGCCACGCATACCTGCTAGCTGACGTATTTGCGCAGCGGAGCCACGAGCTCCAGAATCAGCCATCATGTAAATTGAATTAAATGACTTCTGCTTAATTTCTTTCTTTTCTGAATCGGTTACAGATTCCGTTGCGATACCATCCATCATTGCCTTTGCAACCTTTTCGTTTGCATGAGACCAAATATCAACAACTTTATTATAGCGTTCGCCATCGGTTACTAGGCCAGAAACGTACTGTGACTGGATCTCCTGAACCTCTTTATCGGCATCGCCAATGATTCCAGCTTTTTCACCTGGAATAACCATATCTTCAATACCGAATGAAATACCCGATCCTGTCGCATTTGAAAAACCGGTGTACATCAACTGATCAGCAAAAATAACAGTCGCTTTCGTGCCTAGCTTTCTGTAGCACTCATCGATTAACTGAGAAACCTTCTTCTTAGTAATATCATCATTGAACAGATCAAAACCAAGCCCTTTGGGAACAATACCCCAGATAATTGACCGACCAACAGTCGTTTCAACTATTCTACGAGTTTCAACAGGCTGCCCATCTTCATCTGTATCCAGCCACTCACTAATCCTGACTTTAACTTTTGCCTGAATATCAACTTGCTTACTGTCATAGGCACGTTTTGCTTCACCTATATCAGCAAAAATCATTCCTTCGCCTAGAGCGTTTGTTCGCTCACGAGTCATCCAGTAAAGACCCAAAATAACATCTTGCGTCGGGATAATGACCGGCTCACCGTTAGCAGGAGAAAGGATGTTGTTCGTCGACATCATCAACGTTCTAGCTTCCAACTGAGCTTCAATCGAGAGCGGCACATGCACAGCCATCTGATCACCGTCAAAATCGGCATTGAACGCTGTACAGACCAACGGGTGAAGCTGGATTGCTTTACCTTCAATCAAAATTGGTTCAAATGCCTGGATACCGAGCCTGTGCAATGTCGGAGCACGGTTAAGCATGATAGGGTGCTGGTGGATAACTTCTGCAAGAATATCCCAAACCTCAGCCCCTTCGCGCTCAACCATTTTCTTAGCCGCTTTAATGGTTGTCGCCTGGCCACGCCGTTGTAATTTGCTAAAAATAAAAGGCTTAAAGAGCTCTAGCGCCATTTTTTTAGGTAAGCCACACTGATGAAGCTTAAGCGTTGGGCCAACAACAATTACGGAACGACCAGAGTAGTCTACGCGCTTTCCAAGCAAGTTCTGGCGAAAGCGACCTTGCTTACCCTTGATCATATCAGCAAGCGATTTTAATGGGCGGCGGTTGCTACCTGTAATAGCACGCCCACGTCGACCATTATCCAGCAAGGCATCAACAGACTCTTGAAGCATCCTTTTTTCGTTACGAACGATAATGTCAGGAGCATTCAACTCTAGCAGTCTAAATAGCCTGTTATTACGATTAATAACACGACGATACAGGTCATTCAGATCTGAAGTCGCAAATCGTCCACCATCCAAAGGCACAAGCGGCCTTAATTCTGGAGGAAGAATTGGGAGCACAGTCAAAATCATCCACTCGGGCTGATTATTTGACGACATTAACGATTCAATAACCTTAAGGCGCTTGGTTAACTTCTTAATCTTTGTTTCAGAATTAGTCGCACCAACTTCCTCATGAAGCTTTGCTGCCTCAGATGTAAGGTCCATTGATTTCAGCAGTTTGTAAACCGCCTCTGCACCCATCTGGGCCTCAAACTCATCCCCAAACTGCTCAACTGCATCGAGGTATTCTTCATCAGTCATTAACTGACCTGTCTCCATTGGAGTCATGCCAGGCTCTATTACAACAAAGCTTTCGAAATAAAGAACACGCTCAATCTCTCTGAGCGTCATATCGAGCAAAAGCGCAATGCGTGATGGAAGCGACTTCAAAAACCATATATGCGCAACAGGGCTTGCCAGCTCAATATGGCCCATCCGGTCTCTTCTAACTTTAGAAAGCGTGACCTCAACACCACATTTTTCGCAGATTACGCCTCTGTGTTTAAGTCTCTTATATTTTCCACACAGACATTCGTAGTCACTGACTGGACCAAATATTTTTGCACAAAAAAGACCATCGCGTTCCGGTTTAAAAGTACGATAGTTAATTGTCTCTGGCTTTTTAACCTCTCCATATGACCATGACCGAATCATGTCAGGTGAGGCTAAACCAATACGAATCGCGTCGAATTCTTCGACTTGACCTTGCTGTTTTAAAAATTTAAGTAGATCTTTCAAGGATATCTCCCTGTGACAACAAAATGGAGCCTTTGGGTGCTGTCTATTTCAGCACCCAAAGACGTACTTAACTAAATTCCAAGACTCTCGTCTGGAGTTACTCTTGCTCTAGCTCGATATTAATACCAAGGGAACGAATCTCTTTTAAGAGAACATTGAATGATTCAGGCATACCTGCTTCTAACTTATGCTCTCCATCAACAATGTTTTTATACATTTTAGTTCGCCCTGATACATCATCAGACTTGACCGTGAGCATTTCCTGAAGCGTATAGGCAGCACCATATGCTTCCAATGCCCAAACTTCCATCTCTCCGAAACGCTGACCACCAAACTGAGCTTTACCACCCAGTGGCTGCTGAGTCACCAAGCTGTATGGCCCAGTTGAACGTGCATGCATCTTGTCATCAACCAAGTGATTAAGTTTCAGCATGTACATGTAACCGACCGTCACTTCACGATCAAAAGCTTCACCTGTCTGACCATGAAAAAGCTTTGTCTGCCCCGATTTCGGCAATCCTGCCAAATCCAGCATTTCACGAATATCTTCTTCAGATGCACCGTCAAAAACAGGTGTCGCCATTGGCACACCAGCTTTAAGGTTAGCTGCCAACTCCAGAATCTCGTCATCGCTGAATGAGTCCAGATCCTCTTTCTTACCTTTGGAGTTATAAATCTTCCCAAGGTAGGTTCTAATTTTCTGAACCTGATCTTTCGCTTCGAGCATCTTGCCAATCTGAATGCCAAGACCTTTTGCCGCCCAGCCTAAATGTGTTTCAAGAACCTGACCAACATTCATACGAGATGGAACACCAAGCGGGTTTAGAACAATATCAACTGGCGTACCATCTTCTTGGAACGGCATGTCTTCAACTGGGATAATTTGCGAAATCACACCCTTGTTACCATGACGCCCCGCCATCTTATCTCCAGGCTGGATCCTTTTCTTAACAGCAAGGTGAACCTTGACCATTTTAAGGACGCCAGGAGCCAGATCATCACCCATCGTGATTTTCTTTTTCTTCAGCTCAAAACGCTCATTAAATTCAATGCGCTGCTGCTCAATTTGCTCTCCAATTTGCTCAAGCTGAATATTTAGAGCCTCATCCTTTAACCGAATATCAAGCCATTGCGAATGCTGCAACTCACTCAAATACTCAGCTGTCACTTTAGCGCCAGATTTTAGCTTATTAGGTCCTTTTTCAGCCTTGTTTCCAACAAGCAATGCTTCAATACGAGCAAAAATATTTCCTTCGACAATATGAAGCTGATCATCAAGATCTTTTTTAGCTTTTTCTATTGCTGATTTTTCAATCTGAAGAGCACGCTCATCTTTATCGACACCATCGCGTGTAAAAACCTGCACATCAATAACTGTTCCATGGATGCCCGAAGGAACGCGTAAAGAGGTATCTTTAACATCAGATGCTTTTTCACCAAATATGGCACGCAGAAGTTTTTCTTCTGGCGTTAACTGCGTCTCACCTTTTGGCGTCACTTTTCCGACTAAGATATCGCCAGGTCTAACCTCAGCTCCAACATAAACAATCCCAGATTCATCTAGTTTTGCTAAAGCACTTTCTCCAACATTTGGAATATCGGCCGTTATCTCTTCAGAACCAAGCTTGGTGTCACGAGCGACACAGTTCTTTTCTTCGATATGAATCGTTGTAAAGCGGTCTTCTTTTACAACACGCTCAGAGATAAGAATTGAATCTTCAAAGTTGTAACCATTCCATGGCATGAAGGCAATAAGCATATTCTGGCCAAGAGCCAGCTCACCCATATCCGTTGAAGGACCATCCGCTAAAACATCGCCTTTAGAGACTGCATCGCCTGGCTTGACCAGTGGGCGTTGGTTGATGCAAGTATTCTGGTTCGAGCGAGTGTATTTAGTCAGATTATAGATATCTACACCTGGCTCTCCCTCAAGAATCTCATCTTCATTAACACGAACTACGATACGGCTCGCATCAACAGCTTCGATAACACCACTTTTTTCAGCGACAACCGTTACACCAGAATCTTTAGCAACAGCACGCTCCATACCCGTTCCTACTAAAGGCTTCTCAGCTTTCAGTGTTGGCACGGCCTGACGCTGCATGTTTGAACCCATCAATGCGCGGTTAGCATCATCATGCTCTAAGAATGGAATAATTGAAGCCGCAACAGAAACAACCTGTTTAGCAGAAACATCCATCAGTTGAACATCATCTGCTGAAGCCAAAGTAAATTCATCTTTATGACGGCAGGCAACAATGTCTTCAATTATTCGACCATTTTCGTCGATATCAACACCCGCCTGCCCAATTACATAACGCCCCTCTTCAATAGCAGACAGATAAAGGATCTCATCTGTAACCTTTCTATCTACCACTTTTCTATAAGGGGTCTCTAGAAAACCATACGAATTTGTTCGTGAGTAGACAGCCAATGAATTTATCAGACCAATATTTGGGCCCTCAGGAGTCTCAATTGGGCAAACACGACCGTAATGAGTTGTATGTACATCTCGAACCTCAAATCCAGCACGCTCTCTTGCTAGACCGCCCGGCCCAAGAGCAGAGACACGTCGCTTATGAGTCACCTCAGAAAGCGGATTGTTCTGATCCATAAATTGAGACAGCTGACTTGAACCAAAGAATTCTTTAATCGCAGCAGCAACCGGCTTAGCATTAATAATCTCTTGAGGCATCAGGCCATCAGAGTCCGCTAGAGTTAAGCGCTCTTTGACTGCTCGCTCAACACGAACCAAGCCGACTCTAAACTGATTCTCAACCATCTCACCAACAGAGCGAACTCGCCTGTTACCCAAATGGTCAATATCATCGACATTTCCATTGCCGTTTCGGATATCAATCAATTCCTTAAGGACGTCGACAATATCATCCCTACTTAGAGTCCCTTCTCCAGTCGTTTCCTCTCTTCCCAAACGACGGTTAAACTTCATCCGTCCTACAGCAGAGAGATCATATCGATCACTTGTGAAGAAAAGATTGTTAAACAATTTTTGTGCTGAATCTTTTGTTGGTGGCTCGCCAGGGCGCATCATGCGATAGATTTCAACAAGAGCTTCTAATTCTGTAGTAGAAGCATCAATGCTCATCGCATTAGAAATGTAGGCACCACAATCCAGATCATTCGTGAAAAGCGTTGTGAAAGCTTTCACACCATTCTCAACAATCAGATCAAGAAGCTCATCGGTCACCTCATCATTAACAGATGCAATCAACTCACCAGTTGACTCATCGATGATGCCACCACCCAATTTTTTACCAATAAACTGCTCACGCGGAAGCACGAGTGTTTTAACATCAGCTTTTTTAATCTTACGGATATGCTTACCGGTAATTCTTCGGCCAGCCTCAACAAGCACCTTACCTTTGCCGTCTTTAATATCTACAGTAACCGCTTCACCGCGCAACCTATCGGCCACGAGTTCGATTTCAAATTCATCTGTAGAAACAACTTTAACGTTGTTCTTCTCAAAGAAAAGGCTAATTATCTGCTCATTATCCATCCCAAGCGCACGCAAAAGAACGGTTGCTGGCAATTTGCGACGCCTATCAATTCGAACATAAATAATATCTTTATGGTCAAACTCAAAATCTAACCAAGATCCACGGTAAGGAATGACCCTCGCTGAAAAGAGAAGCTTTCCAGAAGAATGCGTCTTACCTTTATCATGACTAAAAAAGGCACCAGGAGAGCGGTGCAGCTGGGAAACAATAACCCTCTCAGTTCCATTGACAACAAAAGTTCCATTGTTTGTCATCAAGGGCAATTCACCCATATAGACCTCTTGCTCTCGAACCTCTTTTACAACCTTCGATTTGAGCGGAGTGTCTTTGTCATAAATGACTAATTTAACTTTAACGCGCAAAGGGGCCGCATAGTTTGCACCACGTTGCTGACACTCTTTAACATCAAACAGCGGCTCACCCAGTCGGTAGCTGACATATTCAAGCACCGCATACCCAGAGTGACTTTCGATAGGAAAAACGGAGCTAAAAGCCGCATGAAGTCCGATATCGCTCCGATCTTTAATCGCTAGATCTTCTTGCAAAAAACGCGCATAAGAATCAAGCTGTGTCGCCAAAAGATAGGGCACGTCTAGTACTTCCAGACGTTTACCAAAGTTATTTCGTATGCGTTTCTTTTCGGTAAAAGAGTAGGCCATATCGGTTCCTTACTTCGTTACAAATCTAAATTGGGAGGTAACTAATCCACCTGACCAGAGGACAGATAAATCAGAAACACAAACATCAAAGGGCCGGTGGCTCAATGGCCACCAGCCCTGTACAGCAGATGTTACTGCTACTGCTCTGTCAAAACTATTTAACTTCGACAGTTGCGCCAGCTTCTTCAAGCTGCTTTTTAACATCTTCAGCTTCATCTTTGCTAACAGCTTCTTTAAGTGGTGTAGGTGCGCCTTCAACAGCTCCTTTCGCCTCTTTAAGCCCAAGACCTGTAATTGCACGAACAGCTTTAATTGTTGCAATTTTGTTTGAACCAGCACCCGTTAGGATTACATCAAACTCAGTCTGTTCTTCTGCAGCGGCTGCTTCGCCACCAGCTGCAGGAGCTGCCGCAACTGCTGCTGCAGCTGAAACACCAAACTTCTCTTCCATAGCGGAAACCAAGTCCACTACATCCATTACACTCATTTCTGAAATTGCTTCAAGAATATCTTCTTTAGATACTGCCATTGGAAAAACTCCTATTTAAATCTTTTAAATCGGTAAACTAAATAAAAAGCCAACTACGCCGCTTCTTTCTGATCGCGCACAGCTGCAACGGTCCTGACAAGCTTCGCATGAGGCTCAGCCAAGGTCCGTACAAACTTCTCAACAGGTGCTTTCATCACCGCCATAAGCATACTAATCGATTGATCGTATGTAGGCAGTTTAGATAGTCGGTCAAGCTCTGATGCGCCGTACATCTGACCACCAATAGAAACTAGCTTGGTCTCAAGCTTTTTATGTTCCTTGGAAAAGTCTTTGATGAGACGACCAGCAGCACCAGGATCTTCAACTGAGAACGCAAGAAGCAATGGACCAACAAGCCCCTCTTGCATGCATTCAAAGTCAGTTCCTGCAACCGCTCTTTTTGCCAAACTATTTTTGACAACTCTCAGATAAACACCTGATTCACGTGCGCGCTTCCGAAGCTCAGTCAACTCAACAACTGTTAGACCACGATACTCCGCAGCAACAGCAGAAAGCGCTTCAGCCGCAACTTCTGCGACCTCTTCTACAACCGCCTTCTTGTCTTCAAGTCTCAGTGCCACTATTACCTCCGGTTACACTTAACACAAACACCAATGTGCTTGCTTACACTTAACACACTCAAAAAATCGAGTGCAATGAATACGGATCTCTTAACCCACTTTGTGCGGATAGAGTTCACCGTCTGCGTAGGAATATTAAGCATTCAAGATGCTCCTACGGTCTTTGACGGCCACCGCTTTATCGCTAAAGCGGCAACCCAAAGTTAATGCAATTAGCCCGGAAGACTTCCCTGCTCAACTGCCAGCCCAGGACCCATCGTTGTGGATACTGTGACTTTTTTCAAATAAATGCCTTTTGCTGCTGATGGCTTTGCTTTCTTCAGATCAACCAGCAACGCCTCAAGATTTCCACGTAGCGCCGCCACATCAAAATCAACCTTGCCAATCGTACAGTGAATAATTCCACCTTTTTCTGTGCGATACCTAACCTGCCCAGCTTTTGCATTTTTAACCGCTGTAGCAACATCTGGCGAAACCGTGCCTACCTTTGGGTTTGGCATCAAGCCTCTAGGACCAAGAACCTGCCCCAACTGCCCTACAACACGCATTGCATCAGGAGAAGCAATGACCACATCAAAGTTAAGGTCACCACCTTTTATTTGCTCAGCTAAGTCTTCCATGCCGACAACATCAGCACCTGCCTCTTTAGCAGCTTCAGCATTTGGCCCTTGAGTAAAGACAGCAACACGAACCGTTTTACCTGTTCCATTAGGAAGGACCGTTGCACCACGAACATTCTGGTCTGATTTGCGTGGATCAATACCTAAATTAACGCTCACATCCACAGACTCGTTGAATTTTGTAGAGGAAACTTCCTTTAGTAACGCAAGCGCGTCATCTAATGAATAGATTTTTCCTATTTCAACTTTTTCACTAATAAGTTTTGCTCTTTTTGACAACTTAGCCATTACAGACCCTCCACATCAAGACCCATGCTTCGAGCACTGCCTGCAATAGTTCGTACTGCCGCATCCAAATCAGCAGCAGTTAAATCAGCATCTTTAGTTTTAGCGATCTCTTCCAGCTGCTCGCGAGTCACTGTACCGACTTTATTTGTGTTCGGAGTTCCGCTACCACTTTTGATTCCAGCCGCCTTCTTCAATAACACTGACGCAGGTGGCGTTTTGGTGATAAAAGTAAAGCTACGATCACTATATACAGAAATCACAACCGGGATTGGCATCCCTTTCTCTATCTTCTGAGTCTGCGCATTAAATGCCTTACAGAACTCCATAATATTTACACCATGCTGACCTAGAGCAGGACCAACTGGTGGACTTGGATTAGCCTCACCCGCCTTAACCTGAAGCTTGATATACGCTTCGACTTTTTTCGCCATCTTTATAACTCCCAAATGGGTACAAGCGCCTTTCGGCTCCCCTGTTTACAAAATCTCTTACTTAAGCCTTTTCAACCTGACCAAAGTCCAGCTCTACCGGTGTCGAACGACCGAAAATTAACACCGAAACTTTTAGCTTACTTTTTTCGTAGTTAACCTCTTCAACCACACCACTGAAGTCATTAAAAGGCCCATCGATAACTCGAATAACCTGACCAACTTCAAACAAGACTTTTGGCTTAGGTTTATTAACGCCCTCTTCGACTCTATTAAGAATCAAATCGGCCTCTTTATCTGTGATTGGCGCTGGCTTGTCCGCCTTGCCACCAATAAAACCCAAAACCTTCGGCGCACTCTTAACTAAATGCCATGTCTCATCGGTCAGCTCCATCTGCACCAATACATAGCCAGGAAAGAATTTACGCTCACTCCTTCTCTGCTCACCTTTCCTCATTTCAACCACCTCTTCGGTTGGAACCAGAATCTTTCCAAACTGATCCTCCATCCCGCAGCGAGTTATCCTCTCTTCGAGAGAACGCTTAACCTGGTTTTCGAAATTAGAATAGGCCTGAACAACAAACCAACGTAGCGACATTGACTATCCCCCTTGACCTGTCAGAAGCTGAATACCCCAAACAAGGAACATATCCAGCAACCAAAGAATTAAACCCATGATAAAAACTACAACAATAACAACTAACGTTGTCTGCATCGTTTCCTGACGAGTAGGCCAAACAACCTTACGCACCTCTGTACGCGCGCCGTGTAAAAATCCCCAGCTATTTCGCCCTACTGCCGTTGTAAAAACCACAGCCAACGCAGCAAGAACAAGCGCGATTAACGCACCCAGCCTCACCAAAAAAGCCTGATCAGCCAACAGGTAAAAAGCTGCAATAGCTCCTACAATAAGCAAAACCGCAAAGGAAAGCTTTGCGGTATCAAGCGCCGAACCAGAAGACTCAGTATTATCAGTCATTAATATGCTCTATATCTAACCATCAAAAAAGCCTACCACCTACAATACAGTGGCAGGCCAGGAGGGACTCGAACCCCCAACCTGCGGTTTTGGAGACCGCTGCTCTACCAATTGAGCCACTGGCCTATACTGTAAAATGGTAAACTAGTTTTGATTGATTAAATCAATTACTCGATGATTTTTGCAACAACACCCGCACCAACTGTGCGACCACCTTCACGAATCGCAAAGCGAAGTCCGTCTTCCATCGCAATCGGGTGAATCAATT